>Ga0164292_10000104_pt1 | contig 54893 bp, 53 predicted proteins | sample GEODES117metaG_FD_111486 | JGI IMG/M metagenome (GOLD analysis project Ga0164292, IMG submission 111486) | Eutrophic lake water microbial communities from Lake Mendota, Wisconsin, USA - GEODES117 metaG | ecosystem: Environmental > Aquatic > Freshwater > Lake | place: USA: Lake Mendota... | reverse complement strand
ATGCTGGTTCGGATGGGTGCCAGCATCGAAGGAATCGGTAGTAACCTGCTCATTATTCATGGGGTTAGCAAACTGAATGGTACCACACACCAGATGTTGCCCGATATGATTGAAGTAGGGAGCTTTATCGGTTTAGCCGCCATGACCCAAAGCGCTATTACCATCCGAAATGCAGGCGTAGCAGACCTTGGAGTGATCCCCGATAAATTCCGACAGCTCGGTATTATGCTTGATATTATCGGAGATGATATCCATATACCTGCACAAGACGACTATGAAATACAAAAATTCATGGACGGGGGCATACTCACCATTTATGATCATCCCTGGCCCGGGTTGACACCGGATTTACTGAGTATCATTTTAGTAACCGCCATTCAGGCAAAAGGCAGTTTGCTCATCCATCAGAAAATGTTTGAGAGCCGGTTGTTTTTTGTAGACAAACTGATTGAAATGGGCGCACAGGTAATTTTGTGCGATCCGCATCGTGCTGTGGTTGTAGGGCTTGAGCGGGAAAAAAATCTTCGGGGTATCACCATGAGCTCTCCTGATATCCGTGCGGGCGTTTCATTGTTGATTGCCGCTTTAAGCGCAGACGGCAAAAGCAAGATCCAAAATATTGAACAGATCGACCGGGGATACGAAAATATCGACAGCAGGCTGAATGCATTAGGAGCATCCATAAAACGATTATAATGAAATCCGCTCAATTTGATAGGCAATTGAGAATAAAACTGGTGAAGTAAAATCTCAATTCATTCTACAGCCCGAAATTTCGCTATTTTTTCTTTTTATTTGCAAATGGTCTCACTATATCAAAAAATATTGATCATCACTGCTCCATCCGGTGCAGGGAAAACATCCATTACCCATCATCTGATGAAAACTTTCCCTAAACTCGCTTTCTCCGTATCGGCAACAACCCGTGAATCGAGAGAGAATGAAAATGAAGGGGTTGATTATTATTTCATGAATATTGAAACATTCAAGCATAAGATACAACAGCATGAATTTGCCGAATGGGAGATGGTATATGAAGGAAAATACTACGGGACGTTGAAATCGGAGTTAAAGCGGATCTGGGCCTTAGATAAGGTACCCGTTCTGGATATTGATGTGAAAGGAGCTATTCATGTGCAGCAACAATATCCCGAAAATACGCTGAGCATCTTCGTAGAACCTCCTTCAGTAGATGAACTTAAAATCAGGTTACAAGCCAGAGGTACCGAAACTGAAGATACGCTTCGGGCAAGGGTGAATAAAGCAGCCTATGAAATATCTTTCAAAGACCAGTTTGATGAAGTGATTGTAAATGCTGAACTTGAAGTGGCTTGTGAGCAAGCCAGTAAGCTGGTAGCTGATTTTTTAGCCAGCTAAATGAAACTTTAGGATATCATTGCTATTTTTTAATTTTAGCTTATGGAATGGATTGCGTTGGTATCGATTGTAATTGCACTGATCCTGATCGGATTACTTTCAGGGATTGAAATAGCATTTGTTTCCGCTAATAAATTATCCATTGAACTCAAAAAAAAACAGGGCACCAATAGTGGTATCACCTGGGGTTCTTTTTCGGATAAGCCTACCCGTTTTATCGGTGCATTGTTATTTTCGCTGAATGTATTGCTGGTGGTTTACGGCCTGCTCATAGGCGATTTTCTGTATCCCGTTTGGAAGTGGTTTGAAGGAAAACTTCCAGCTTCCGCTACTGATTATGTGAAATATATCAGGCTTTTCGTAGAAACGATCCTTTCTACCATCATCATTCTATTTGTTGAATTCCTGAGCAAGGCTTTCTTCAGGGCACGTAACAATACCATTCTTACTTCACCGATTGTTACTTCTCTGGCGGTATTTTTTTACTGGCTTTTTTCATCAGTTGCAGCATTATTCGTGCAGATGGCAGAGTGGATATTGAAATATGTTTTCAATATAAAACTCAGCAACAAGAAAGAAGCCTTCAGTAAAATAGATCTGGAACACTTCCTTCAACAAAGCAAGAACAATGAGGAAACCGACAGTTCGGAAATCAACAAAGCCCTTTTCGAAAACGCCCTATCCCTAAGCGAAACCAAAATAAGGGAATGCCTGATCCCCAGAAGAGAAATTGAAGGCATGAGTATCAATCTGCCTATAGAAGAAGTGAAAGCCCGTTTCATTGAGACCAAACTAAGCAAGATTGTTGTTTTTGAGAAAAATATAGACAATATCCTGGGCTATGTTCATCACCTCGATATGTTCAGCAAACCTGCTTCCCTCAGGGAAATACTACATCCCATTCCCACAATACCTGAAACCATGAGTGCTACCGACCTCATGAACAAATTCAGCAAAGAGGGCAAAAGCATCGCCTGGGTAATCGACGAATTTGGAGGCACTGCAGGCATTGTGACTATGGAAGATCTGCTAGAAGAAATTTTTGGAGAAATAGAAGATGAATATGATGTTGCTGAAACTTTTGTAGACAAACAAATTGCCAGCGATGAATATCTTTTTAGCGGAAGGCTGGAAATAGACTTCATCAAACAAAAATACAATTTACGTTTTCCCGGAGATGATGGTGCAGAAACCCTTTCCGGATACATCATTGAAAACAACGGCGCGATCCCGCATCAAAAGGAACGGATCATTATCGGCAATATGGAATTTGATATCCTCAATGTTACTGACACCAGGATAGAAACCGTGAAAGTAAAAGTGCTCATCTAATCAACATGACGGTTGCTCTTCAAATATCCGGTGCTGTTATGGATGAAGAAAGACAGTTGAAGCAAGCCATTTTTTTTTGTAATGCCCTTGCAGTTTCGAATCCGGGATTGAAAGCCTGTTTTATTTTCAACCACCCTAATATTTCAAACAATGCCCAGGAATCTGGTTACCAAAATATTTGTATTACACCATCAGCGACCAATAATTTGCTGCTCTATTTTTGGTATCAGTTCAAATTAACTGCTGAACTGCACAAAATGAATACGACCCTTTTCATCAGTTCCGGGCCTTGCTGCAGTTTAAGAAGTACTACCCGTTCGGTAATCTGTTTGGATTGGCCTGATTTGCATAACAGGAATAAACGTTACCTGAAAAAAATCCTTCCTAAATTCATCAATCAGTCTATCTTGATTCAGGTACCAAATGACTTAGTACAAGAACAGGTGCTGCACCAATATCCATTAGCCGAAGAAAAAATAGCGATCATCCCTACAGGGTTCTGCCTGCCCCTTACTGCAAATACTGAAGGATCGATGGCAGAAATAAAAAATGAACTTACCGGAGGAAAGGAATATTTTCTGTACGAGGCAAGGTGTGGAACAATTGAGGATTGCATAACCCAATTAAAGGCATTTTCTCATTTCAAGAAATGGCAGCAATCTAATTTTCGTTTAGTGCTTATCGTTAGTGAAGAACAGCATAAGGCAATCTCGGTGAAGTTGGCTACTTACAAATACAAAATAGCAGTCCATCTCCTCTTGTCTGAAGAAAAAGATCATTCAAAAATATTATACGCTGCTGCATACACGGTACTGCTAATGCCGTCGAACTTAGGCGTTAACCCCTATATCATCCATATCCTGGAATCAGGTGCACCTTTAGTATTACCCGATCATCCCTATTACCGATCATCTTTCGGAGCAGCGGTTCATTATACTGCACCCGATGAAAAAGGGGTTTCTCAGGCTATGATCCTTATGTATAAAAATGAAGATACCAGGAATTCCCTTTTGCAGCATGCTGCTGAAAAAATGAAAGAACACAGTTTGGAAAATAGTTCTTGGAAATTAGCGGAAGCCATTTTGAAAACATAACATACGAAACTCCATAAATTTGTATCAAATCTGAATAACGATATGCAGAAATCTACCATAACCATCGACGTGTTACTCGACCCCAATAAAATTCCGGAACAAATCAATTGGGATGCCAGCGATAGCAAAGCGGAATTAAAGCAGAGGGCAAAAGCCATGTGTCTTGCTTTTTGGGACGGGGCAGATAAATCGGCCATGCGGATAGACCTCTGGACAAAAGATATGATGGTTGATGAGATGGGCGATTTCTTCTACCAGATGCTGATTACCATGGCAGACACTTTTAAGCGGGCTACGAATAATGAAAGCTTAACCGAAGAAATGAAAGTTTTTGCCAAATCTTTCCACAAGAAATTTTTTGACCAGTTGACCACTAGTCAGGAAAAATAGCAAATTGATTTTTTCCACTTCAAAAATTGAATGTATGTCTCTTGAACAAAAAATTATGACGGAAATGAAAGAGGCCATGAAGGCCAAAGATGAAGCAGTACTCCGTTCACTGAGGGCTATTAAAGCTGAAATCATTAAAGCCAAAACAGAGCCCGGTGCCGGAGGTGAAATTGATGAAGCAACAGAACAGAAGTTCCTGCAAAAGATGATGAAACAACGCAGGGATTCGCTTGACATCTTTGAAAAACAGGGAAGGGAAGATCTTGCACAAAAGGAAAAAGAAGAAATGGAAGTGATTGAAAGATTCCTTCCAAAGCAATTAAGCCCCGATGAAATCAGGGTTGCGCTTTCACAAATCATTGCTGAAACTGGTGCGGCTACGTCAGCCGATATGGGCAAAGTGATGGGCGTGGCCTCCAAACAGCTGGCTGGCAAAGCCGATGGTAAAACCATCAGTGAACTGGTAAAAGAAATGCTTGCTTCCTGAACTGCCTAAATTTTGCTTAACCATGGGATATGATGATTGACCTGTTATTTTTCATGCTGATGCTGCTGGGAATCTTTAAGGGCTTAAGAAAAGGACTGATTCTTTCCTTATTTTCCTTTGCCGGTTTCTTTGTTGCCATGCTTGCAGCCGTGAAATTATCAGCAGTGGTAGCCAATCATATTTCTACCGCTACCGGGTTTTACAGATGGTTGCCGGTATTGTCGTTCCTTGCCGTATTTCTGATAGTTATAACATTGGTGAACCTCGCAGCAAAACTCTTGCAACATACTGCAGAATGGGTGATGCTGGGATGGCTGAACAGAATTGGAGGAATTCTATTTCACCTGCTGATTTATGGAATCTTATTTAGCATCATTTTGTTTTATGCGGTACAACTGAATTTGGTTTCCAAAATACAATCAGAACATTCAGCAGTTTTTCCGCTTATCTACCCTTTAGCACCGGCTTTGATCAATACCATAGGGAAGATAGTGCCGTTATTTCAAGGCTTGTTTTTGCAACTCGAACATTTTTTTGAAGCGGTTTCTGATAAAATGCAGCATTAATAGCTTCTTTCCTCTTTTTTGCTGTAATTTTAACCCGATACACAACAAACCCTAAGGGGAAATTCTAGCTAAACAGTGGCAGCAGCATGAGTTACGAAATCAGACAAGACGCAAAATTCAAGTTCATAGAAGAAGGTAACGGTGAAACCCTGATGCTCTTACATGGTTTATTTGGCGCCCTCAGTAATTTTCAAGACCTGATCGAGCATTTCAAAAAATCAAACCAGGTGGTGGTACCTATACTTCCTTTGCTTGACCTTGATTTATTGCACACTTCTGTTGGAGGTTTACAAAAATTTTTGCAAAGGTTTATCGAGCACCGCAATTATAATCGGATCCACCTCATGGGCAATTCTCTTGGTGGACATGTTGCCTTGGTTCATATCCTGAAAAACCCCGAAAGGATACAATCACTCGTTCTTACCGGAAGCTCGGGCCTATTTGAGAATGGAATGGGCGACACTTACCCAAAACGTGGTGATAAGGAATATATCCGCAATAAAACAGCCCTCACCTTCTATGATCCCAGGCTGGCAACAGAAGAGTTGGTAAATGAGGTTTTTGAAATCACCAATAACCGTTTGAAAGTAATCAAAATCATTGCATTAGCTAAAAGCGCGATCCGCAATAACCTCGGAGATGAACTCACAGAAATAAAACAACCCACCTGCCTGATCTGGGGAAATAATGATACCATCACTCCCCCTTTTGTTGGTAAGGAATTCAACAGGCTTATCCCTAATAGTGAATTGCATTTCATTGATAAATGCGGCCATGCTCCTATGATGGAAGTACCAGATGAATTTAACCGCATCCTTGATGGTTTCCTTGCGAAAATAAAATCTGCTGCTGCAACAGTTTAATCTGTTTAGTTGTCTAACTTTTATCTGTAATGAACTGCACCCAAAGTTCAAATTAAGCACCAAAAAATGTTGACCGCTGACCTTATCAACCACAATATTCCCCGGTTACAGTTACAGGACTCGGTTGGTAAGGCACGCCAGCTAATCAACGACTACAAGCTTACACATCTGCCTGTTATTTCAGAAAACACCTATTTGGGGCTGGTAAGTGAAGAAGATTTACTGGATGTTGAAGATGAAAGGGTACCCATTGAATTGGTACAGGATTGTTTTATTGCTGCTTCTGTACCCGATCAGGTTCATTTTCTCAATGCCGTAAATTGCAGTAACCAGTTTGATACGAATATAGTACCCGTTGTAAAAAATCAAACCATTTACCTGGGTGTCATTACCACTTCAGATTTGTTAAAAACCCTCGGTAATTTTGCAGGTGCCGACGAAATAGGTGGCATCATCATCCTTGAAATGGAGCACCATCAGTTTGCCCTTTCTGAAATCAGCCGGATTGTTGAAAGTAACGATAGTACCATTTTACACCTCAACAGTACTACTAATGCAAAAAATGGGCTATTAACGGTTACCCTTCACCTCAATAGGCGCGAACTGGCAGCTATCATTGCCACTTTCGAAAGATATGAATACCGGGTCTTGTATACCTATGGTACAGAAAAGTTTGAAAATGAAGTGGATACCAATTACCGTCACCTCATGAATTATCTTCATATTTAATCTTCATCATTATTTTGGCATAAGCTATCTTCGAACAAACTGTTTGGTCTGCATTGTTTAATGAAAATAATTCCGCTTTGCATATTGCTACTTTTTATTTGTGCCACAGGCAAAACAATTGCCCAAGTTCAGCCGGCATACCCGGAATTCCGCGATGAGCTGCCGCTAAAACTTAAAGAAGATTCATCCAGTAAATTGCTGGTCAGGGAAATCACCATAAAAGGTAACAAAAAAACCAGGAGCTATATCATCCTTCGCGAAATCCTGCTTAAAAAAGGCGACTCTGTAATTGCAGGGAAATTGATGGAATTGGTGACCTTATCGAAAAACCTGGTTTACAACAGCAACCTGTTCCTAGAAGTAGACATACAACCCATCCTGGAATCGGCCTTTGAACTGCGTTTAGAGGTAACCGTTAAAGAAAGATGGTATATCCTTCCTATCCCTCAATTCAAACTAACCGACCGCAACTTCAATGAATGGTATAAGGTATACAATGCAGATTTTAACCGGGTGATTTACGGGGCGAAATTCACACACTACAATTTTAGCGGAAGAGGCGACCAGTTGAGGGTTTCCTTACTCAGCGGATATGCCCGATCATTATCATTCAGCTATGCTGCCCCGGCAAGCAATAATGCCCTTACCGAGGGATATTCGATAGCAACCTCCTATACCCAAAACAGGGAAATACCTATCCAAACCAGCCAAAACAATAAACTGATTGAATTCAAGAGGGATGATTTTGTGCGTGACAACTTCGCCATATCCTTATCATACAGGATCCGGAGAGGATATTTCATCAGGCATTTCTTTGCAGCCCAATACAGCTATACCAAAGTAAATGATAGTATCGTAACTCCAAATTACAATCCTTCGTATTTCAACACTTCGAAATCTTATGCGCACATCCCTGAAATCAGTTATGCCTTCCTTTACTCTAACACCAATAATATAAACTATCCCCAAAAAGGAAAAATTTATGGCTTTACGCTAAATAAACGAGGATTGAGTTTTACAGGAGGAACGAATATGCTTTCTATTGAAGGTTCATACCGGTTATTCATTCCTCACCAACATCAATTTTTCAGCAGTATTGAGGCTGCGGCAAAATTGAAATTACCTTTCCGTCAGGCTTATATCAATCAACGGGCACTCGGATACAATGAGTTTTACCTGCGTGGACTGGAATATTATGTTATCGACGGCTATGCAGCAGCGCTAGTGCGTTATACGCTCGCTAAAAAATTATTCAGTTTTCGTATTCCGGTGCCCTTCCATATCCGTCAAATTCCTTACCTGCCTTTCAGCTTTTATGGAAAGGCTTTCGGCGATGCCGGTTTTGCCAACAATACTAAAGAGTACAACACCCTCCTGAATAACCGGGCGCTGTATACCTACGGGGTGGGCATTGATATCCTTGCCCTTTACGATACGGCCATCCGGCTGGAATACAGTTTCAACCAATTAGGTGAAAAGGGGTTATTTTTACATGTGAAAGGAGGTTTTTAAACATCCTCCCCTCTTCAATGAAAATAGCCATTTATAGCCGGGGTATTGAAAATGACCAATTTCAGGATATCAATCCTTTGCTGCAAGAATTGATCAATCATAGCGCAGAACCTGTCATCTTTCAGGATTTCTTCAATCAATTCTACTCAGCCATAGATATCAAGGGAAAATATTCAACTTTTCATGCCGGAGAAGAATTGGATCCGGGAATAGATTGCATGATCAGCCTCGGAGGCGACGGAACCTTACTCGATACCGTAACCCTGGTAAAAGATACCGGCATTCCTGTTTTGGGCATTAATTATGGCAGGTTGGGCTTTCTCGCCAACATCGGCAAGGAAGATATGAAATCTGCCATCGATGCCATTGCCAACAGAAAATATGTACTAGACAAAAGAACATTGCTTCACCTGGATGCCAACATCCCTTTGTTCGGGCAAACCCCTTATGCACTTAATGAATTTTCATTACACAAAAAAGACAGTTCGCCGATGATTAAGATACATACTTATCTTAATGGGGAATTTCTCAATACATACTGGGCCGACGGCTTGATAGTTGCTACTCCAACCGGCTCTACAGGGTATTCGCTAAGTTGTAACGGGCCGGTAGTATTTCCCGAAAGTGCGAGTTTTGTAATTACACCAGTGGCACCGCACAACCTTAATATCAGGCCTATTATTGTGCCTGACCATACGATTGTTTCTTTTGAAGTGGAGGGCCGCACAGATGGTTTCCTTTGTACACTGGACAGCAGAAGGGAAATCGTAACCAAAGAAATTCAACTGGCAGTACGGAAAGAAAGTTTCGATTTGAACCTCATCAGGATGAATGAAAATAATTTTTTACAAACCCTCCGCAGTAAATTGAGCTGGGGTCTTGATAAACGGAACTGATCTTTCATGGTAATAGAGATGAATCAATAGCCATGCAGAAAAAGTCGAAACAAATAAAAAGCATCTTTCTCCTTTACTGGTTCTTACTGGCCTATATCATTGCGGCACTTGTTTGGTGGTATATTGCGTTGAGCAGGCAGAATCGCCAGATGACAGCTTACAAATTACAGAGCCTTGATAAAAACGCAACAGATTACAACTTCGATTACCAACGAATCCAAAATGAATATCAACGCAAGACTACACAATTCATTGGCGAGGGCAGTATCTTTTTCCTATTGATAGGTGCCGGAGCCTTTTTTGTTTATCGTGCGGTGAACAAAGAATTGAAGATCACCCGGCAGCAACAGCACCTCATGATGGCACTTACCCACGAATTAAAAACACCGATTGCAGTTACTAAACTTAATCTCGAAACCTTACAAAAGAGAAAGCTAGAAGAACAGCAAACCAAAAAATTACTCCAAAATACCCTACAAGAAGCCAACCGTATGAATGCCTTATGTAACAACATGCTGCTTTCTTCCCAAATGGAAGCAGGCGGATACCGGATCACTTTCGAACCGATTGATATGACAGAACTGGTACAATCCAGTGTGATAGAATTCGGAAGCAGGTATCCCGAAAAAAAAATAAACACTTTTACAGGAGAGGATTGTATCACCGAAGGCGACCCTCTGCTTTTGCAAATTGCACTTAATAACCTGGTAGAAAACGCCATCAAATATGCACCAAAAGAAAGCTTACTCACAATAACGGTTAAACGTATTGAAATGGAGATAACACTTTCTGTGGCCGATCTGGGCAATGGTATTGAAGCCGGGGAAAAGAAAAAAGTATTTCAGAAATTCTACCGGCTCGGCAATGAAGCAACCAAAAGCGCCAAGGGCACAGGATTAGGCCTATATCTGGTGAACAAGATCGTACTGGCACATAAGGGAAGTATAACAATAACAGACAATCTGCCAACAGGTACTATTTTTACCATTTCGTTACCTGCAGATGAAGAAAATCATTTATGAAAAAGAAATTTTCCATCCTGCTTGTTGAAGATGAGGAGAACCTGCAGGAAGCGCTGAAGATAAACCTCGAACTGGAAGGCTATGAAGTAACCGGTAGTTATGATGGTGCAGATGCCTTGCAAAAAGTACGCAAAGAGCATTTCGATCTGCTGATTCTAGATATCATGTTGCCCGAACTAGACGGCATTTCTGTTTGTGAAGCCATCCGCCTGCAGCATAACAGCATGCCCATACTCATACTCAGTGCAAAAAACAGCAGTGCCGATAGAGTACTTGGTTTAAAGAAGGGTGCAGATGATTACCTCACTAAACCTTTCAATCTGGAAGAACTGCTGCTTCGTGTTGAAAAGCTCATCCGCAAGAATATACTGCTTTCAGAAAAATCACCTGCTACAGATCACTTTCAATTTGGTCGCAACAGTATCGACTTTAAAGCGCTCGTTTGCCAGAATAAAAAGGGCGAACAAATCGCTTTGACGAAAAAGGAAGCTATGCTGCTGAAGCTGCTTATTGAAAATAAAAATGAAGTGGTTACACGCGAGAGGATTTTACAGGCAGTTTGGGGCTATAATGTTTATCCAACAACACGCACCATCGATAACTTCATACTCAACTTCAGAAAATATTTTGAAGAAGACAGCCGTAATCCCGAATACTTCCACTCGGTAAGAGGTGTAGGTTACAAGTTTACTATCAACTAAAATGATCCTGAATTTTTACGTTCAACTCTTCAGCACGATTAAATAGATTTTCTTTTTGGAGATCACCACCCATTGGACTATATAATTGTTGTTCGATTTCATCCAGTAAATCCCTAATGTCTGATTGCAGTTCTACAGGAATTGAAGAAGCACGTAACCCTAAAATGATATCCTTTCTTGTCAATCCAGAATTAACCATTTTCAAATGACGTGCTATCAATTGCCTGTATTCGGTTTGTATCAATTGGTAAAAACGGTCGCATTTTGCATCCTTGAGGCACTTTGTACTTTCAGGAAATGCATTCAGGGGGTCATATGGTGGCTTAACTATCTCCTGCATTTCAGTAGCTGAAGTTGTAACAGCAAGCTGCTTTTCTTTTGATTTATCTTTACGCCACCAAAAAAACAAAATAACTGCCAATAAGAAGGCAAGAGCAGCAACCAACAATCGCCTGTGGTTGAATATTACATTGATGCCATCAGTACTTTTGTTTTCAACCCTTTCTGTTTTATCCACTTTACTGCGTTTAGCCGGTGGCGTGATAGTGATTCTTATACTATCTGTTTCAACGGTTTCATACTGTTCCTTAAAAGGATTAAAGAAACTGAACTGCAATGGGGCAAGGATAAAAGTTCCTGTTCGGGTAGCTGAAAAACGGGTAACCATTTTCTTCATGCCACTCAAAGGCGCTTTTTGCTTATCAATGCTATCTGTAATAACAGGTTCATAGTCGTCGAATACAGAAAGCCAATTGATTACAGGAAAAGTAACCAAATGTAAATTGCCTTTTCCCGAAATGGTTACCTGAAGCATGCCGCTTTCATCAAGAGGGAAAGTCAATTCATTGGATGAAATCCTGATAGTAAAATCTCCAACAGCACCATTAAACCCTGCCGGTTTCCCTTTCATAGGCAATGGCTTCACTGTAATCAACATCGGCTGACTGACCAATGTAGCTGTGTAATTAACAACAGCGTCTGCCGGTAAGGTCATCAATACCTGTTCTGATAAATCATCAGGAGTCAATCCGGATTTTTCGAGATATTCTTCCTTGATTAATTGCTGACGATTTTCTAATTCTGCCGGTTCAATGTTTATTGTGCCTGAATGTAAAGGATACAATTGTGCTTTCCGAATAACATAAACATTGTAATTTTTCCCATTCACCGTTGCAGTTCTTGGTTCATTACCTTCATCTGTTTTCATATCAATCACAGAGAACCCATTAAAACCCGGACTTTTTTCAAGGCTGCCATCACTCATCATCCGGGTGAATAATTTATAACTTGCAACAATAGGTTCGCCTTCATAACAGCTGGTATAATCTGTTTCCAACTTCAGGAACATATTATTATTGATTTTCTCCTTTATAGATTCTCCCTTGCGGAGCACATGCTCTTTGAAAATAGAAGCATCAGGATTCGAGGGATTCAGTTTTGCCGGAGAACCTGCTTCCCGCACCGTTATTACTATCGGCTCTGTTCGATATGATTTGCCATTTAACTCAACGGAAGCAGATCCAATGGTAAACTTGCCTTTTTTTAGTGGTTTCAAAATAAACCCAATGATGATATACTGAGTAGTGCGGCCATTTACATCCGTTTCGCCGTTCATTGTGGAAGGCCCACCCATCACAGCAAACTGCTTGAATGATGGCGCTACAAGGTTTTTAACATCCGTTGCATTTTCAATGATCATCTTGTATTGAAGGAATTCGCCGGCAGCAACATTGCCGGGAGCAGCCATTGCAGAGAACCTTACTTGTGCATTAGCATTAAACAGCACGAAATTCCCCAGTAGAACCCACAAAAAAATAATAGAAAATGGCTTCATGGTGCAACCTTACAAAAGGCAAAATTAAAGTAGGATGAGCAGCATTGCTTATCAATCATAAAAAAACAGTTGATCCTAGGGAAGATCCCCCAATTGAGGACGTATAATTATCTCCTCAACTACTGCCTGAGCAGATAATTTTGAAGCGGCTAAAATCATTTTCGCAATATCAGCTGCTTCCATGATGCGTAATTGGCTGTTATCAAAATCTCCCCAGGAATCGGTAAAAACAGCACCCGGAAAAACAGCAGTAACCTTTATTCCATGGGGCATCAGTTCATGCCTGAGATTCTGGCTCAATCCATCAAGTGCAAATTTACTGATGCTGTAACCCGCACCTCCCGGATAAGCTTTCAATGAAGCAACTGAACAAATATTAAAAACATGTCCTTTAGATGCTTTGATCATGTAAGGTACAAGTGAACGGGTAAGATGGTAGGCACTGTAAAAATTGAGTGCCATCATGCGCTCCATAAATCCATCTTCTTCATTAATGCAACTTCCCGGCAGGTAGATTCCTGCATTGTTAACGACGATATCAGGGCTACCAAACCCTAGGCAAAAATTTCCAAAATTGGTTACCTGGCTTTTTTCCGAAAGATCTGCTGCAAAGGTTTCAACTGAAGTTTGAGGAAATTGTTGTTTAATTTCATCAGCAAAAACTTCCAGCTTATCCAGATTTCTTGCACACAAAATCAGTCGGCATCCTTCAACTGCAAAAGCCAGCGCTATCGCCCTGCCGATTCCTTTACTCGCACCTGTAATGATCACATTCATATAATAACGGTTAAAATCATTTAATGGCTAACTTAGCATCTTTGTAAAGATAACTCCCGTTGATGCAAAAATTACCAATGCCTGCCAGAACCTACAGGCATATTTTCTTTGATCTCGATCATACCCTATGGGATTTTGATAGCAATGCCAAAAGCGCACTGAACGATCTTTTTCTTTCTTTCAACCTGAGAGAACGGGTAACTTCCGATTTTGAAGATTTTTACAATCATTACCTTCATCATAACAAGATATTGTGGAACCGTTTTCAGAAAGGCTTTATTACCGCTGAAGAGCTGAAGTGGAAAAGGATGTGGCGCACCTTGCTGGAATACAAAATTGGTGACGAAAAACTGGCCCGATCTCTGAGTGCTTCATTCATGGAAGTGCTCCCTACTAAAACGGCTGTATTCCCCCATACCATGGAAATACTTACCTACCTGCAGGTTAAATCGTATGTACTGCACCTCATTACTAACGGTTTTGAACAGACGCAATGGAAAAAAATCCGCAATAGCGGGATCGACAAATATTTCACTGAAGTAATCACTTCCGAAGCGAGCAACAGCATGAAGCCCGAACCCCAGATTTTTGCCTATGCTTTACAAAGGTCTGGGGCGAAACTAGATGAATCGATCATGATAGGTGATAATCTTGAAGCCGATATCCAGGGTGCTATGAATGCCGGCATGGATAACATTTTTGTGAATCACACCCAAGCTATAACTGAACTCAACCCTACCTTTACCGTAACGCATCTTAATCAACTGGAAAACATATTCTAATACCGATTGGACAAACAATATAGTCAAATATCGGCTATCGCCTCATTGTACTATTTGTTTGATACCATCGGCATATACTCCCCAAAGCATTCGGGATAAGATTTATAAAATATTGGCATATTATATAAATCACATTGGTATAAAAAAACCTCCCAATCGGGAGGCAGATTTTTTGGAAATGAATTACATCTTTACGGACTTGTCTTTATCTTTTGAGCAAGACTTTCCAGATTTTGTACAACAAGATTTTCCTTTTGATCCCTTTTTCTTCTTACCCTTTCCTGTATCAGCCATCGCTATTCCTGCAAAAAGCAAACCTGCTGTGGTAAATAACAATAATTTTTTCATCTTTATTTTTTTATGATTTATGGTAAAGTTAATTCAATTGGGTAGCAGTATTTATTTTCACCTGTTAAAAAAAATCCTAAAAATTTACCAGTTGGCGATAACAGTTACTCCTCCCTGTACTGTTTCATTAAGCTTTACATTTAGCTGGGTTCCGGGAGGCAACAGTAAATCGACCCTGCTGCCAAATTTGATGAAACCCAATTCTTCACCCTGCTTAACTTGTTGACCAACCTTTAGATAATTAACGATACGTTTCGCAACCGCTCCGGCAATTTGCTTGACCAGCACATCCCGGCCATTGTTGCGGATCACCACTGAATGCCGCTCATTTTCAGTTGAAGATTTTGGGTTCCAGGCTACCAGGTATTTCCCTTTATGATATTGATTGTATACCACTTCGCCACTGAAAGGATTCCGGTTTACATGCACATTTGCAGGGCTCATGAAAATAGAAACCTGTAATCTTTTATCATGAAAATACTCTTCATCTTTGGTTTCTTCAATTACCACCACTTTTCCATCGGCCGGAGCTATGATACTGTTTGAACTTAAAGTGAGTTTACGTGACGGAATCCTGAAAAAAGAGATGATGAACAATAAGAATACCAATGAAATGATGAAGAGCAACGAACAAATCCAAATTTGAGAGCCCCCTAAAACCCAAAACACAATCAGGTTCAAAGCTCCTAAAACAAGGGTGACCAGGGCAATGGTTTGATATCCTTCACGATGTATGGTCATGCTTGAAAATTGAGGGGTAAAGGTACAAACGCAGTACCATTAATGCGTAAGCTCAGCAGAATAATTTGACATAGAGCCAAACAAAAGGAGTAGCTATGAGCAAAGAGTCGAAACGATCCAGAAATCCGCCATGCCCAGGCATGATTTGTCCGCTATCCTTAACATTAGCCAGCCGCTTGAGTTTGCTTTCAAACAGATCACCTAAAGTACCCATAACCGAACAAATCAGGGCGATTATGAACCAATGATAGGCAGAAAGTGCTGATGAAACATTGAGCCATGAACCTGCTGCACCGATCAGCAGTGTACTGAGTAGTGCTCCACCAATTGTACCTTCCCAGGTTTTTTTGGGAGAAATAGATGAGAACGGGGTTTTACCAATCCATGAACCAACAAGGTAGGCCATCGTGTCATTGATCCATATGGAAAAAATTACGGCGCAGGGCATCAGCGGATTGTATGAAGATGAAATCGCATTGTGGCTAAAAAAAACAAATCCTCTTTCGGGATAAAAGCCCAAATCGATCATTAAAAAAACAGGAAGCAAAATATATGGTACAACAACTAATAACCTGGGCCAAATTTTCCCGGGTGGAATCAATCTTAATAAACGGAAGAACTCAATACTACATCCTACAGCGATCAAAATAAAAAGCGTTATGAAAGCATAAGCATGAAAAAGTAATCCCCCCAACATCACTACAACAAAGATAACTGCAGTAAGCGCTCTTATTTTTAGGGTTTGAATATGGATGGCCATTAGGTTTCAATCAGCTTATTGAAGAAAAAATTTGGGCATCTGCATACAACCTTTGCTCCTTAGTGTAGATTTTCATCCGATTGCGCACAGAATACCGGTGAAGCAATTTGAACAGGAAAATCAGACTGAACAAGGCAATCAACGCCAGCCACCATTCCACTTTTTGATCTATGGCAGAGGGATCAACGGGTTGATGCTTTCTGCTCATGGCAAATAGTTGTGCCAGGGCCAGGAGGTTATTGAGGAAATGGGCAATGGTGTTGACCCATAAATTTTTCGTTTCATAAAATAAATAGCCCAGTACAAAACCGAGCAGCAACCTGCTGAGGAAAAGATAAACGGAAGCATGAATCAAACTAAAAAGCAAGGCAGTTACGAAGATGGCAAGTATGGGCATCTTCCACCATCTTACCAAAAGATTTTGAAGCGCCCCTCTGAAAAACATTTCTTCAAATAATGCAGGAAAAAAAGCCATGATAAAGATGGCGAGCAAAAATTCAGGCCAGTTTTTGAGGTTGCTTATGATGGTGACCTGTTCATTGTATCGGGCTTCCATATTATGGGCCAGTTGATCGAATGAAGGAAAATGAGCCGTGATACTTTTCACCAGGTCTTCAAAAGGACCCGCCAGGATATTGCTGGTAAAAATGATCAGGAAACCCAGTAACACCTGATAAAGTGAGAGATTTTTATTAAACCCCAACCAGAATATTTTCTTTCCATTACAAATCAAACTGAACAGGAATGCAGGAATGAACATCATACAACAGGTACCCAGCACCTGCATCCATCTGGTAAGGTTCACATTTGCAGGATTTTTCATCGCATTGATGATAGCTTCATTCATTTTACTGAATGGGGTGCCCTGAGGTACCATCATGCTTCCGATGGCCAATTGCACCAATCCGGTGAGTACCATTCCTAATCCTGTAAATACAAGCAGGATGCCGAACTGGCTCGCACCATTGAAACCTTTGATACTTTTATATTGCATACCGGCAAGATATGTTGTAAATTTGCCCCCGCAATATACAAAGAATGCCATGCCCAAAATAGGCCCTGTTTCATTACCTGAATTTCCGCTGCTGCTTGCTCCCATGGAGGATGTAAGCGATCCCCCATTTAGGGCAGTTTGTAAAGATAACGGGGCAGACCTCATGTACAGTGAATTTATCAGTAGTGAAGGCCTGATCAGGGATGCCATCAAAAGCAGACAGAAATTAGATTTCAGTGAAGAGGAACGCCCCTTCGGGATCCAGATTTTCGGGGGTGATGAGGAAGCCATGGCCATGAGTGCGCGTATATGCGAAACCGTAAACCCCGATTTACTGGATATCAATTTCGGTTGCCCCGTAAAAAAAGTGGTAAGCAAAGGTGCCGGTGCAGGGGTATTGAAGGATATACAACTTATGGTGCGTTTAACCGAAGCCGTTATCAAAAGCACGAAACTTCCGGTTACGGTAAAAACCAGGCTGGGTTGGGATGAACAAACGAAGAATATAGAAGAAGTGGCGGAACGTATGCAGGATATCGGCGTACAGGCTTTATCCATCCATGGCAGAACAAGAAGTCAGTTGTATAAGGGAGAAGCCGATTGGACACTCATCGGAAAAGTGAAAAACAATCCCCGTATCCAAATTCCTATTTTTGGAAATGGAGATATCGACAGTCCGCAAAAAGCACTTGACTATAAAAACCGTTACGGCGTTGATGGCATCATGATCGGCCGCGCGGCAATCGGTTATCCATGGATATTCCGGGAAATCAAAGCTTTTCTCCATAATGGGGAAATACTCACGGCTCCTACCGTTGAGGAAAGGATCAGGGTATGCAAAAAACATCTTGAAAAATCGCTCGACTGGAAAGGGCCTGTTGTTGGTATCCATGAAATGCGCCGGCATTACACCAATTATCTTAAAGGCTTACCCGGCATCAAAGAGTACCGGTACCGTTTGGTAACACTTAGCGACCCTGCTGCTATATGTAGTGTACTGGATGAGGTAAGTGAACATTACAAAGATTACGAATTTGAAAGGAGTGCTATCGAACTGATCAATTATCACGAAAAATGCCCGCTATAAAGGCAGTTGGAGCGCAAGAGCAATTTCTTTGCCAAGAGGATCTGCTGAAGCACCGAAAATATGTGTCAGCCAGCCTTTTTCATCAACAATGAACTTATTGAAATTCCATGCGGGTGGGGTTTTATTCCACCCATTTTGAGCAGGATCTGTTAGCCAATGATATACCGGTTGCTGGTTTGGATTGATCACTACACCCGCTTTTTTCATCATCGGAAAACTGACACCATAATTTTTCTGGCAAAAAGCTGCTATCTCCTGATCAGAACCCGTTTCCTGTTCCCTGAAATCATTTGATGGGAAACCTAGGATAAGCACTTGCTGCGAATGTTTCTGCCAGAGAGATTCCAATGCACCTAACTGTTTGGTATACCCGCAATCGGAAGCAGTATTCACAATCATGAGTTTTTTGCCCGCTGCCTGGTGAAGATCGAATGGTTGTTCGTTGATAGCCATAACTTCCCTATCATATATAGAAACTTTAGGTGCTGCTGTAGGGCCAGCAACTTGCTTTTTATTGGCAAACCCGCTCAGCTTCATCAATGCCGGGTAAAAGGTTTGGAGCAGCTTTTGTCGGATGGTCATCATGAAAAAACAATTAATCGCATTTATTGTTTGGAACATCTGAAGCATGAACACCAACCGATGTTATTTTCAACTGAAATAAGTTTTTTTACTGGCTAACCGATCAACTTTTTCAGCAAACCTAATCGTCCTTTCAGTGGCGGATATTTAACATCAGGATCAAACCATGTTGGCGATTTGAGTACTGCCTTGCTATGGCTGAAGCAATCGAAACTAAAGCGGCCATGATATTTTCCGGTACCACTCGTACCTCTCCCCCCAAATGGCAAATGATGGTTGGTGAGGTGCCAGCTCGAATTATTGATACAGGCTCCACCACAAGGTACTTTTTGAAGCCAGAATTTTTCTTTTTCGCGACTGGATGTAAACACATAAAAGGCTAGTGGATTCTTATGCATTGACATAACTGAGATTGCTTCCTCTGGTTGACGGTAAGTTACGACGGGTAAAATCGGACCAAAAATTTCTTCCTGCATCACCGGTGAATCAAGCCCCACATTTCCAAGAATTGTAGGCGTAATGGTTAAGGATGCAGGATCATAATTGCCGCCATATAAAATCTCGCCCTGCTTCAAATAACCCAACAGGCGGTTGAAATGATTTACATCAATGATCTTTCCAAATTGACCGCCAGGAAGTACATCCTTACCATAAAATTTGGTAAGGGTTTCCATAAGGGTTTGTAAAAACTCTTCTTTTATAGATTCATGTACCAATAAGTAATCGGGAGCAACACACATTTGCCCGGCATTCGAAAACTTCGTACTGGCAATACGCCTTGCCGTAACTTTTACATTTGCATCATCTTCCACTACACAGGGGCTTTTTCCGCCCAGCTCAAGGGTTACCGGTACCAACCGCTTTGCTGCCATTTCATAAATAAGCTGTCCTACTCGTGTACTGCCGGTAAAAAATACATGATCAAAAGTAAATTGATTCATCATGGCCGGAATCACTTCTGCGCCATTACCCAAAACTGAAATTACCTGTTGTGGTTTGAAAGTGTTGGTAATTAATTCATGCAGTAATGCTGCTGTTGCGGGTGCAATTTCCGAAGCTTTGACTACAACTGTATTTCCTGCGGCCAGCGCACCTACCAACGGTGTAAGCAGCAATTGAAGCGGATAATTCCATGGTGCTATGATCAATACCACGCCCATCGGTTCTTTCTGTATATAACTTTTGGAGGGTAGGTTAAGCAGGTTAGTGGATACTTTTTCAGGGCTCATCCAGCCCCTGAGTTTGGAGAGTGCATATTTGATTTCGGAAAGCACAAATCCATTCTCAGTAACCCAGCATTCTTCCGGAGATTTATTGAGGTCTGATTGTAATGCCGCATAAATCCGTTGTTCATACCTGATGATTGCCGATTGCAACAACTTTAACTGCTCTGCCCGGTAAGCATAACTTACTGTTGCACCACTGTCGAAAAAAGCCCGCATTTCATGAAGTGATTCTACCGTGATCATTCCCTTAATTTTGTTTAAAGTTACCAAAGTAATGATGAGTGACGAAGAATATATGACGTTAGCACTTCAGGAAGCACAAAAAGCTTTTGAAGCCGACGAAGTGCCTGTAGGGGCTGTGGTTGTAATGAAAGAAAGGATTATCGCCCGGGCCCACAATCAGGTAGAACTATTAAATGATGCTACCGCTCATGCAGAAATAATGGCTATAACCACTGCATTTCAATATTTAGGCAGCAAATACCTCCCCGATGCTACCTTATATGTAACCTTAGAACCCTGCCTGATGTGTAGCGGAGCCCTTTACTGGAGCAAGATTGGCAGGGTTGTTTTCGGGGCTTCGGATGAAAAGAACAGTTACCGTAAAGTGGCAGGAGCCAATAATCCTTTCCATCCAAAAACAATCATTTCAGGAGGCATACTTGAAGAACCCTGCAGCCAATTGATGAAAACGTTCTTTGAAAAATTAAGGAACAAGTGATGAAAATTGAAATGGCTAAACAAAGGAGCCAACCATCATTTTGAAAATACAAGAGGTAAAATCAATCAACTTCCAACCATAAACCCTAAGGCACCGGATCATGACCATGGCTGCCCCAGGGATGGCATTTGGCAATTCGTTTGAGCGTAAGCCAAGTGCCTTTCACCGGACCGTGTTTCCTAAGTGCGTCTATGCCATACTGTGAGCATGTAGGCGTAAAACGACATCGTGGTGCCAGCCAGGGAGATATCGCCAGTTGGTAGAAACGGATCAACCCGATAAAAGGCAAACTCAATAGGTTATACAGCTTTTTGCTTAACGGCATGGATAAGCTTTTTGATAACGGTTCCGGTTGTTTCATATACGGTTTCATAATCAGGCAATTCCTTGCCTGTGAATAACACGAAAACAGAAAGTTTACCTTTTTTTTCAATAAGTAAGCCGGCCAACTCCTCTTTTTGTAGCCGGTATGCTTCCCTCATCAAACGCTTGATGCGGTTGCGGTCTACAGCTTTTTTGAAATAGCGGCTACTTACTCCTACACCCGCTTGCAGGATGGATTTTTCATTTTCATGCAGCCACCAAACTTTTAATGGGAATACCGTATAGCGTTCTCCTTTTTCAAAAAGCGCTTCTATCTGCTTTCTACTTTTCAGCTTATCCGGTTTGCGGAAAAAATATCTTACGGGTGCATTCAATTTAATCAATTCTGAATTTGAAGGTACAAAACCGGCATACAGTTAACCAAAAAAACAGCCTTTGCGTTTGCAAAGGCTGATGGTATACATTTAACCGGGGTTATTTCCGGAAGTATCGGTTTATTTTTTTGAACCATGTTCGTCAGAAACAGTAAGTTTATGACGGCCTTTTGCTCTTCTGCTGGCAAGCACTTTACGGCCATTGGCATCCTGCATGCGCCTACGGAATCCATGTACAGATTTCCTCCGACGGGTGTGGGGCTGATAGGTTCTTTTTTTACCTGGCATTGTTTGGTTTTTTTCCTTTTACAAATGTTGTTAATATGGTTCCGTTCAGCCAGGCACCATCCCGGCTTCTTGTGAAAGGACGGCAAAGGTAGGGGTTTTGAAACAATTGATGAAATGAAAGTAGAAAAAATGATGCTCCTCAAGTCCACTGAAGGGGAAAAGCTGCTACATTTTCGCCATAAAATAAACTTGCCCGGGTATCAAAATGAGCCACATCACCTGTTGTATAAAATTCCCGCTTCCCTTTTTTACTTAGTTTTTGGGCCATTTCAGGGTGCCGCTTCAGGTATTCAGCTAAACTTTCCGCAACAATATTTCCCTGTGTAATAACACGGGTGCCCTCATGAATATAGCGATTGATTTTATTGAGTAATAAGGGATAATGCGTGCATGCCAGCAATAAACAATCTGTTTTAGGTCCAGATTGATATATATAATCGAGGTGCTTTTTTACGAAATAATCTGCCCCCTCGCCATCTTGTTCAAGATTTTCAACCAGTGGCACCCACATCGGACAAGCTTCCTGAATGATTTTCAGATCAGGGAAGAACTTCCGAATTTCAATTTGATAGGAATTCGATTGAATAGTGCCCGGCGTGCCAAGAATACCGATATGCCCGGTTTTGGTAAACTGGCCAATCACTTCAGCAGTTGGCCTGATTACTCCAAGCACTCTTTTATCAGGCCCCAGTGCTGGTAAATCATTTTGCTGAATGGTTCGGAGTGCTTTTGCAGAAGCTGTATTACAAGCCAAAATTACCAGTTCGCATCCCTGATTGAAAAACCAATTGACGGCTTCCAAAGTATACCGATAAACGGTATCGTAATCTCTTGTTCCATAAGGGGCACGGGCATTATCCCCCAGGTAGAGGTAATCATACTCCGGAAGGGTTCTTGTGATTTCCTTCAGTACGGTCAATCCGCCGTAACCACTATCAAATACCCCAATTGGTGCTGTTGTCATTGCTCAAAAATAAGAAAGCCATCCTATTTACGGGATGGCAATCTGTTATTTATTGTTGTTGAGGTTTTATCCCTTTTTAGGTATCGTAGCAGCAGGTGTTTCTTTGATACCAAGTTTCTTTTTAACCAAAGCCAGCACATCATCACCCGGAGGGCCAACAATCACTGCACTCACATCTAAGATATAGCTATATCCGCTTTCCTTTGCTACAGCACGGATAGCTTCCAGTGCTTTGTTGCGCAATGGGGCGATCTTCTTTTGTGCTTCTGCCTGGTACATTTCCTGAGCCTGCTGGTTCCAATTTTGTACGCGTTGATATAAAGCAACCAATTCATTCTTTTTAATTTCCTTCATACTTGGGGAAAGTTTGGCCGAATCTCTTACAAAAAGGCTGTCTTTATCATTCAATTCTTTCATCAAATCCTGACCCTGCTGTTGTAAAGAACCCTGGTATTCTTTAAGTTCAGCATCTGCTTTTTCCGCTTCAGGCATTACCCCGATCAGTTCATCGGTATTGATATATCCGATTTTGTTTTGTGCAGTTGCAGAGAGAACACCAAAGGCCATCACAGCTGCTACGATAAGTTTTTTCATTGTGTTTTTAATGTTTATGTTATGATGATAATATAGTCAGAATTAAACTCAGCTTCGTTGCATGCTGCTGATGGTTTACCATTTATTTAACCCCCAAACTTTTAAGGATTTCTTCGCTCTTGTCTAATTTTGGGTCGGCAAAGATAACAGTTATTCCTTCACTTTTATCGAGGATAAAATCATATTGTTTCTCAATGGCCAGTTTTTGAACAGCGTTATACACCCTGTCCTGTATGGGCTTGATCAATTCCTGGCGCTTTTTGAACAGATCTCCTTCAAAACCATATCTTTTGCGTTGTAAATCACGAAGTTCTTTTTCCTTGTTGAAAATTTCATCTTCCCTTTTCTTTTTCAGGTTATCAGGCAGCATCACTTGTTCTGCTTCAAAATCTTTTACCATTTTGTCCATGGCAGCCTGGCGCTGGTCGAGTTCCTGTTGCCAGAGTTCGCTGAATTGGTCGAGTCGTTTCTGGGCATCCTTGTATTCAGGAAGTTTATCAAGAATAAATTTTGAATCAATTACAGCATAACGCTGTGCATTTGCAGCTGATAAAAACAGCAGCATGAAACAAATGGCTGATAATGCTTTTTTCATTTGATGTTATTTTTTACTATGAAGATAGTTGTTGTTATTTGAAATTATTCAGGTTCCTGGCCCAACATGAAGGTGAATTTAGCTGCACCTTTCACACCGGTATTGAGGTTTACACGGTCTAACCCGATACCATAATCAAACCCAAGCAAGCCGAACATCGGAAGGAAGAAGCGCATACCTACCCCTACCGAGCGGCGCAATTCAAAAGGATTGTAGGATTTGAAATCATACCAGCCGTTTGCTGCTTCAAAAAATGCCAATCCGAAAATAGTGCTGTTCGCACTTGTACTGAATGGATACCTCAATTCCAATATGTATTTATTAAAAATGGTGAAGTATTCAGAAGGGGTTATGCCTTCCGGATTGATCTTGGGGTTTGAAAAACTATAAACCGGATATCCTCTGTGGGCAATGATATCATACCCCAATAATGCCTGTGTATTGCTCAAACCGGCATCTCCCACCTGAAATCGTTCAAAAGGCGATACTTCAAGTTTAGGGTTATAACGACCGATAAACCCATATTTTGCTGCAGCCCGCAATACGAATTGTTTATTTTTATCCGGACCCCTTGCATTGCCAATTGGAATATACCAGTCACCTGTAAAGCGCCATTTGTGAAACTCAGGAAATTTATACAAATTTTCTGTGGATGAAGTTAAGCCCATCAATGAGTAAGGCAGGGTAAACTGTCCACTCATCGTGAAGTTAGATCCGTAAGTTGGGAAAATAGGACTGATTCCTGCCGAGTATCTGCCGAGGGTAATCTTCAAACTGATATTGGTTGAATTGCCATTGGAAAGTCCGGCGAAGATATTGGGATAGTTGGTGAGCTGGTATTGCTGAAAACTGAGAGAATAAACCAGATTGAAGTAATCATCCGGCCATTTGAGCTGCTTACCAAGAGAAAAAGACAGACCGATGGTTTTTACATTGGAGGTATCGCCGCACGATCTGCAAAAGTTTCCGAACTGATCGGTTGCATTTGCATATTTGGTATTGAAATAGCTTACAGAGAAGGAATTCCTTTTCTTGCCGCCAAGCCAGGGCTCAGTGAATGAAAAGTTATAAGAACGGAAAGCCCTTCCATTCGATTGCACCCTCAAACTAAGGCGCTGCCCATCGCCTGAAGGCAAAGGATCCCAGGTAGATTTACTGGTGATATTTTTTAAGGAGAAATTATTGAAGGTAACACCAAGTGTTCCAGTTAACCCGATACCGCCACCAAAACCTGCTGATAATTCCAGCTGATCGGAAGATTTTTCTTCAACTTGCCAGTTGATATCAACCGTTCCGTTATCGGAGTTGGGTACCACATTAGGATTGATCGTTTCGGGGTTGAAATAACCCAGTTGCGAAAGTTCACGCTGCGTGCGGATGATATCAGAACGGCTGAATTTTTGTCCGGGTATGGTGCGCAGTTCCCGCATGATCACATAATCTTTCGTTTTATCGTTACCCGTAACCGTTATCTTACCGTAAGTGGCCTGAGGGCCTTCTGCCATGCGGATTTCAAAATCGATTGTATCATTATAAACAGCTGTTTCCACAGGGTCGAGCCTGAAGAAAAGATAACCGTCATCCTGATAAAGGCTGCTGATATCGCCACCTTCCATGCTCAATTGTTTACCCAGGCGCTTATTGAGCAATTCGAGGTTATAAACATCCCCTTTCCTGATGCCGAGCAAAAGGTTTAATAACGAATCTGAATATTTCGTATTTCCTTTCCAACTGATATTGCCGAAATAATACTTACGGCCCTCGCTTACTTTCATATCGATATCAAGGTTGCCCTTCGAATTGACCATTTGAGTATCCGTCACCACTACGGCATCGCGGTAACCCTGAGCATTGTAATATTCCAGCACATGTTCTTTATCTTCTGCGAACTTCGTTTCATTGAATTTGGAGCCTGAAAAAAGTTTAATCCTTACATAAGGGTCGAGATATTCCCTCGTCATGGTAGGTGAAAGGAATGCCGCTTCGTTGAGGTATTTCTTAAAGGTTTTGGTTTTACTGGTATCTCCATATGGCCTTACCGGAGATTCAGGAAAAAGGGTTACCCGGGTCATTTCCTTTGTTCCTTTGAGTTGTCGCTTCAGCTTAGAATCTTCAATGGTTTCGTTACCGGAGAAATTGATGGAATTGATTTTTACCTTATTGCCTTTATTAATAGTGAACGTGAGTTTTACCGCATTAGCGATTCCGGTGATCGGTTCTTCCAGCATGTCAATGGTTACATTGCGATAGCCTTTTTCATAAAAAAACTTACGGATGATTTCAACGGCGGTAAGCTTCATGTTTTCGGTAAGTACACGGTCTTTTGCTAATCCGATCTTGGGATCCAGATCGTCTTTTTCCCCTTTTTTTATGCCGATGAAAGTATAATCTAATAATCGTGGTCGTTCTTTGATATCAAATTCCAGATAGATATCAGTTCCATCAAGCTTAGTGATGATGATTTCAACATTAGCTACCAGGCTTTGTTTCCAAAGTTTGGTGATGGCTTTTCCAAAAGCATCCGACCCCGGCAATTGTACTTTATCGCCTACCGCAATTCCAGAAATAGAGATGATCAGGTTTTGATCGAAAGCTTTGGAACCCACTACAGTGATTCCTGCAATAGTATAAGTTTTAGGATATTTTGAGTTAAAAATTTCAAGCATCGCCGGGTTTACAGAAACGGGAACCGTATCATTTATTTGTGCAATCAATTGCTGGGTGATGAGGAAAAGCAAAGCAGTAATTACAGATTTCTGGTAAATCCTTATCATCAAGTGGTATTTTTACGTGCGGCAAATTAAGCCCATTAATGAAAACTATTTGTTAAATGAAAGGCTTGCACGTTTCGTAACTGTTGTAGCCATTGATTGATGTATTAGTTGATCTGATTTATTTGAATACAGAACATGCTATGAATTTTCCTCTGAGGTGGTTTTCAACTGATCGCCGGTTTTGCCGAATCGCCTTTCCCTTTGCTGATAATCAATGATAGCTTCATAGAGGTTTTCTTTCCTGAAATCGGGCCATCTGGTATCTGTGAAATAAAGTTCAGCATAAGCCAGTTGATATAATAGGAAATTGCTGATACGGAATTCACCACTTGTTCTGATCATGAGTTCAGGATCAGGGAAGTTGTGTGTGGCAAGATGTTCATGTAGAATTTCATGCGTAATAGCATCAGGCGATAAACGTCCTGCTTTAACTTCCGCTGCAATCTGCTGCACGGCTTTCACCATTTCCCATCGGCTGCTGTAACTGAGCGCCATGATGAGGTTCAACCCTGTATTAGATGCTGTTTCTGCCAGTGCTTCCTGTAATTGCTGTTGTGCATTTTCAGGTAACATGCTGGTATCCCCGATCACATGAAGCCTGATATTATTTTTATTGAGGGTTGGAATCTCATTCTTTATGGTATCAACCAAAAGTTCCATCAAACCTGTAACTTCATAATCCGGTCGCTCCCAATTTTCTGTACTGAAAGCATAAAGCGTGAGATTGCCGATACCGAGTTCTGCTGCACCTTCTACAATATCACGAACACTTTCTACACCATGCAGATGGCCAAAAAGGCGGTCTTCACCTTTCTCTTTAGCCCAGCGCCCGTTACCATCCATAATGATGGCGATATGGCGGGGAAGCCTTTGCATATTGATTTGTTGCCTGACGCTCATCGGATAGAAACCCTTGTTTATTCGGGCTGCAAAAGTAACAAAAATTAAAGTAACGTCAGGTAAAATGGAAATTCTTTAGTGCAGCATTTTGTTAAACAAAGCAAATGCAGATTGCATCGGCAGTGAACATAAAAAAACCGTTGTAAATCACAACGGCTTAAATGGGGAAAAATCAATTTAATTAGTAGTTGGGCATTTATAAGTACCGATATTGAAAGAAATACCTATTTCAGCAACTACATACTGATCGCGTTGTTTGCTCCATCCCCTTTGACGGCCTGGTACGCTGCTGAGTAAGTTATTGGGGTCAATCTCATATGAGCGGTCCTGCATGAGATAAGCCAGAGAAGGCCCATTTGGTCCATCGGGGAAATAAGGGTCTTTAGGAGCAAATGTGGTACTAACGTCATCGAGGTAATCAGTGGTAGTAAAACGTTGACAAACTTCAATACTGAGGTTCATTTTCTCGTTGATGCTGTACTTAATACCTATGCCGAAGGGAATGCAAATAGCCATGGTATTGTATTCTTTACGGCCATCAAAACCGCCGGCTTGGCCTTCGGTACCTAAGGGACGAAGAAATACCTTTTCACCATTATAATAAGTATAGGGATCATAAGTGAATAAGCCCAATCCTAATGTTACATAAGGGGTAAAGCTATGATCCGGATCGTTGGGGATGTATTTGAAGAAGTTAAAATCTCCCTGAACAGCCAGTTCAAACAGGTTAGAATTGAAGCTCAGGTTACGTGTACGCTGATAATCGTTCTTACTATAAACATCACTATACCCTAATTGGGCATAACGACCTGCAATACGCATTCCTACGTAATTTCCGAATTGTTTCCTGAAAAATACGCCAACAGCCGGTTTGGGACGGTTAAGACCTGCACGTGTATTAAGATCGCCAAAATAATGGGCGGCACCAGCTGTAATGCCAAATTCCCCCTGATGCTCATAACCGTTCTGCGCTTGGGGGCTGAACCAACTTATCAAACCCACCAAAAAGAAAATAATTTTACTCTTCACTTTCAAATAAATTTAGTTTGGGATAAATACTGCATAAAGATAAGTCAACCAAATAAAATGAGTGCTTTAAACGATGAAAATAAAGATTTGTTTTATGTTAAACGAATAATCTGCTATTTTCTGCTTATCATATTGTTAAAATAATTTTATCAATGAACCGCCTTTTCCACCCGAAGGCCAGCACTCATCACTTGCTGCAGCGGGTCGTCGCGCATGATCTGCTGTAATTCGAACTTATAAATGCCGGGTTTAATAAAGCGTCGGGGTTTATCAAAAAGATTTTTCCGAACCTCCCAGATATCATTCATCCCGGTTCCTTCCCATCCGGTGGCATCCTCGCCCAGTTGCAGGTTTACTTTTTGCTTATACATGGTATCGCCAGGTGCCGCTAACCCTACGTTTAGCCATATATTATTATATCGGTAAGCATCTGTATGACGAATAATGATGAATATCTGATAGGTAGCTGTAGTGTCGTTGATGAGGAACTGGCCTTTTGCAGGGTTGTCGCTTTTCCAATCATTCTTCCTGAAGGTCTGGCTTTGTTCAAAAACATCCAGTTGTTTGCACCCAATCAAACTTCCGAGAAATATGAATAAGGCTATGAGCTTTTTCTGATGCTTATGGAAATAGAAGGTCATGCTTCAAAATTATGAGAATTGATAAATCCTGCAACTACTATTATAATACATTTAGCACCTGTTCTTTCGCTTTTTCCAGTTCATCTTTCATTTGAACCACACATTGCTGTATGGATGCGTCGTAGGCTTTACTTCCGGTAGTGTTGATCTCCCTACCGATTTCCTGCAAAACGAAAGACAATTTCTTCCCTTTACCCACATCAGTGGAATGAATGATATCCGTAAAATAACTGCAATGCTGCCGCAGACGAATCTGTTCTTCATGGATATCAATTTTCTCCATGTAATAAATCAGTTCTTGCTCCATCCGGTTGTGATCTATATTTTCATGGCCAACATGCTTTGCTAATAATTGCTGGATCTCCTCTTTGATACGGATCATGCGGTTGGGTTCTAGTTTGAGTATCGCTTCTTCCTGATCACGGATATTTGAAATTCTGCTGAGCAGGTCTTTCTCGATAGAAGCACCTTCTTCTTCGCGGTGTTGATTGAGGCCGGCAATGGCTTCCATCAGTACGGTGTTGAACTGGATGAAGTCGTTTTCGTTGAGTACTTCGGTACTCGGACTAACTACTTCGGGCAAACGAAGTAAGGAACTGAGTACGGCATTGGTATCGATATTCAGTTCGCCAGCCAGCTGATTCAATTGCTGATAATAAGCCCTGATCAGATCGGTATTGATTACAACCGGCTTTGAAGTGCCGTTTTGCTTGATGTTCACATAACAATCAATAGTGCCACGGATAAGTTGTTCCTGCAAACTGTTGCGGATTTCAAATTCATATGGACGAAGCAACGGGGGAAGTTTCAACTGAAGTTCGAATTGTTTTCCATTGAGCGCTTTCACTTCCACCACAAAAGTTTTATCTCCAAAAGTTTGTTCCGCCCTTCCAAAACCTGTCATCGATTTAATCATGATGTTTCAATTTCTTGCAAGGTATTGTTTATTGTCATGCCAAAAAGATGAGAGCACACTGCTTGTTCAAAAAAAATGAAAATAAAAAAGCCCGGTAAAAATTACCAGACTTTAGTATATGGTTGGGTTAGTAAGTACCAGGATCAAAAATCCTTACACAATATTAAAATTTATTTTTGCTAACCTGAAAATTATTTACAACTATTTTATCAACATTTTTTTTTAGTCTGTGGATAAGGATCATCATGATGTATTTGAATAGATGCTTTTGATGATTCCAAAAGTGATATTTTTTTACTCATGTCTCTTTAAAAAAGATGCAAATTAGAACTTACAAAACAATAAATAAGTAAAAACATAATACGGTGAAATCTAAAGTTCATACCGCTGAAACCACCACCGTTATTGAATTATAGCGCATATCAGCACATCTGTGATTTGCAATAGAAAGCACATTACCTTTGTAAAAAAATGGCTTATGCAATTTCCATCTCCTGTATCAATTGAATGGATCGCTGAATTTATTGATGCCCAAATTATCGGTCACCGTTCCGGAATGGCAACCGGCATCAATGAGATACACAAAGTAGGTAATGGCGACCTTGTTTTTGTAGATCATCCCAAATATTACAGTAAATGCATCAACAGCGAAGCCAGTTTCATCATCATCAACAAAACAATGGAAGTACCCGATGGTAAAGCTTTGTTGGTAGTAGACCAGCCGTTTGAAGCGTATTGTAAAATTGTAAATCACTTCAGACCCTTTGAACCTGCAACAGAACTTATCAGCAGTTCGGCAAAAATCGGTGAAGGCACAACCATCTATCCAACTGTTTTTATTGGCCACCATGTACAGATCGGAAAGCATTGCATCATCCATCCCCAGGTAACCATTCTCGATCATTGTATCATTGGAGATCATGTAGTGATACAGGCCGGCACCGTAATCGGAAGCAATTCCTTTTATTACAATGGAAAAAAAGACAGGGAAGTTTGGTATAAAAAAATGCCTGATTGCGGGAGGGTGATCATTGAAGATGAAGTGGAAATTGGCGCCTCATGCACCATCGACAGAGGTGTGAGCCACGATACCATAATCGGCAAAGGAAGTAAACTCGATAACCTCATCCATATCGGACATGATACGGTAATTGGTAAAAATGTATTGATTGCCGCACAAGTAGGTGTTGCCGGCGTAGTGAATATTAATGATGGGGTGATTTTATGGGGACAGGTTGGTGTAAGTAAAACGCTTACTATCGGAGAAAATGCTGTTGTACTTGCACAAAGCGGCATACCTGGCAATCTGGAAGCGGGACAGGTTTATTTCGGTTCTCCGGCACAAGATGCGAGAACCAAACAAAAAGAACTTGTATGGGTGAAACGCATCCCTGAATTATGGGCTAAAGTGATGGGACAAAAAAACACAACTGATTAAGGCGATGGCATAAAATCATAGGGCAGTGCATCAGCTACTTTATCCCATGTCCAATAACCGTTAATGGTTAAATCATTCTGCTCATAATAATAACCATTCGATTCAATATGTATCGGCTGCCCGGCCTGAAATTGCAAGGTAGAAAACTGAAATGCTGAGGGTTCTTCCTCATTCTCTTTCAAATAACCATCAGCGGGTTTTTCCGGATTATAAATTACACCAAGTGATTTCTGATTGGGTAATATGCGGAGTGTTTTAGAGCTATCATCCAATTGAAAATTTACAGCATCATAATAATTTTTCAACTTCAGTGCAGAATCTTTTCCATTGATATTCACTACAAATTGTATTTCAAAACCTTCCTGCTGCAAACTTCGTTGATAGAGGCTTCGCATGAAATGCAAGGTGGATCCTTTGTAGGCCCGCTCACGGGCCGCTTTCCATTGTTGAGCCTGGCCGTCTGATTGAGGTTTCATCTCTTCAAAAAAGGGATATCCGGTGTAAATACTCACCTGACTGTTGTACTCGTGGGTGAATGAGTCGAGGCTGTATTTCAATTGATAACCCAGCGCCTTATTCTCAATCAACAAGGGCTCGGTAGCCATTATTTTTAGCCTGTTCTTTCTTTTCGAGAAGTAAAAATGCACTACATCCTTATTTAGGATAGAACAATTATTGCTATTGGTGGTTTTACCTATGAATTGCTCGAGGAAAAAACTGCCGTATTTTTCCCAACCATCTTTTACTTCACCGGTTGCCACAACGGCAACTTCCTGCATCACCTTATCCTGTAATTTCATTTCGAAAACGAGGTTGCTGTGATCGGCAACGGTAACCCTCCGGTTGGCAGCAGCATAGCCGGTGTAGGTCACTATAAGATCGTATCCGCCTTCCGGCAAAAAAAGTGAAAAATTACCTTCCTTGTCGGTAACAGTTCCCAGCGTAGTATGCTCTGCAAATACAGAAGCGTTGGTTAGCGGAGCTTTGGTTTCAGAATCCCAAACCTTCCCAATCACTGTCATGCTTGCCGTTTGAGCATGCAAATAGTTTGAAAACAGGGAGATCAGAAAGATCGGTAATATGGAATAGTACTTGAAGAGGTGCTTCATGAGCACGAAAATACATCAGTGTTTGTTAAGTTTTTGTTGCAATGCCATGCAAGTATGCGATATGGTATCTGCGATAGGATGATATTGGAAGTGCGGAAGGAATCTTTTCAGTTTTGTATTGTCGTACTGCACATGAGCTAAAGCATTGGCGGCGGTTTCTTTGGTAAGTAAGGGCTCAGTTCCGGTAAACCAGCTTTTGATATGCTCGAACCGCCAGATAAGAGAGGCAATGAAAGGAGTGACTTTTTTATGCGGAAATTTTTTTCCGAAAGCTTTTGCAATTAAATTGAAAACCGTACGATAAGGCTGATTTTCTGCACTGATGATAAACCTTTCATTACTGACATCCGATTGCATGAGCTGAATCATGGCTGAAGCCACATCACGCACATCCACGAAACCCGTTGTTCCTTCAGCATACCAGGGAAAAGATTCAAAAGCGGATTTGAAAATTCCTGTAGACCCTTCATCCCAGTTTCCTGCACCAAGGATGATGGATGGATTCACAACCACTACTTTCAGGCCCTCACCCATACCTCTCCACATTTCCATTTCGCCCAGATATTTGCTATGCGCATAAACACTCCTGCTGGTCTCTTCAGTCCATTGCATCATTTCGGTAATGGGCACATGTTCGCGAAGCCTGCCCAAAGCAGCTACGGAGCTAACATGTACGATTTTCTTCACTCCACATAGCAAAGCTGCATTTACCAGATTTGCGGTTCCCTCCACATTTACCTGATAGAGCCTTTTTTTTCTTCTGGATGAAAAGCTTACGAGCCCTGCACAATGATAAACTTCTTCAACACCCTGCATGCAATCTTCCAGTGCAACCACATCCAACAGGTCTACCTGCATCGATTTCATGTAATCATTTCCGTTAGTATCTACGGGACTCCTGTTATAGAGTGCTAAGATTGGACGTTTTAATGCCGATAGTTGGCAAAGCAGTTCCTGCCCCAGCAATCCGGATGCACCGGTGATCAGGATTGCTCCTTTCCGTTGCAGGTTCATTGCTGTTGTATCTGTTGAGGGAAGTGGTTGCATGGAGTGGATTAAATTACTGGACGTTGTATTCATAAAATCCTTTCCCAGATTTTCGCCCCAACTCACCGGCTTTCACTTTTCCAATCTGAAGTGGTGAAGGTTTGAACCTTGGGGTTTGATGAAATGCATCATATAAAGAAGTGGAAACAGCCAGATTGATATCCATCCCGATAAGGTCCATCAGTTTGAACGGCCCCATCCTGAATCCTGAAGCCTCCATAATTTCATCCACATTTTCATAACTGGCGATTTTCAGCTCTACCAGTTTCATCGCTTCAAGGTAATAATGACGGGCTACACGGTTAACGATGAAGCCCGGCGAATCCTTGCAAATTACTGGTGTTTTACCAAGATGACGACAAAACTCCAACAGAGCATCCACTACTGCTACATGAGTTTGTTCGCCTTGCACAACCTCCACCAGTTTCATTAGTTGGGCGGGATTGAAAAAATGAAGTCCGGCAACTCTTTCAGGATTGGGGATTTGCTTCTGAAGCTCATTGATAGATAAGGATGAGGTATTGGAAGCGAGAATACTTTCCGGATTATTGATTGCAGCAAGTGCTTTAAACAGGCCTACTTTAGCGTCGAGTTTTTCGATGATGGCTTCAATGAGAATATCTGCCCGGCAATCATTGATATGGGTGGTTGTAGTGAGGTTATTGAAAATCTCCACCTGCTGATCAGCGGTGATTTTACCTTTGTTCACCAGCTGACTCATATTTACTTTCAAATTATCTATAGCCTTATCAAGAACCGCTTCATTACTTTCCAGCAAAATAACTTTAAAGCCTTGTTGCGCTGCGCATAAAGCTATTCCGGAACCCATTGTACCGGCACCAATTACTGCAACTGTTTTTTTCATGAATTTTTTTTATCTTTTTCAATTTATGCAGCAATTGAAAACCGTTACCCTTAAGTTGCTGCAGAAAACTGCTGTAAAAATCGCAGGTCATTCTCACTGAATAAGCGCAGATCTTTAACCTGGTAGCTAAGCATGGTAATGCGTTCGATACCCATTCCAAATGCAAATCCGGTATATTTATTACTGTCTATCTTACAATTTTCAAGTACGGCAGGATGCACCATCCCACATCCCAGGATTTCTACCCAACCCGTTTTTTTACAAACATTACAACCCGAACCACCACAAATAAGGCAACTGATATCCATTTCGGCACTCGGTTCTGTGAATGGAAAATAAGAAGGCCGGAACCTGATTTTTACCTTATCTCCAAACATCTCCTGAACAAAAAAGTAAAGCGTTTGTTTGAGATCGGCGAAAGAAACTTCTTCTGCAATGTAAAGCCCTTCCACCTGATTGAAAAAACAATGCGCACGGGCACTGATGGTTTCATTGCGGTACACCCTGCCCGGACAAATAATCCTTAAGGGCAAAACCCCTTTCTCCATCTCCCTGATTTGAACAGAGCTGGTGTGGGTACGGAGTAACCAGTCTTTTTCCCCCTCTTCGGCATGGCTGATATAGAAAGTATCCTGCATATCGCGGGCAGGATGATTTTGGGGGAGGTTGAGCGCCGTAAAATTATGCCAGTCGTCTTCTATTTCAGGTCCCTCAGCAACGGTAAAGCCTAAACGCTGAAAAATGCCTACAATTTTGTTATGAACGATACTGATGGGATGGCGAGAACCGATGGCTTGTTTGTAGCCCGGTAAGCTAAGGTCGGTATCAGCAATACCGGATTGCTCTTGCGAACCTAACCCATCAAGCAACTGCTGAAAACGGCTTTCGGTAAACTCTTTAAAGGCATTCAACAAGGCACCTGCCTCTTTTTTTTGTTCCGGCGCCACATTTCGCATTTCAGCCATGATGGTTTTCACCAGGCCTTTTGTGCCGAGGTATTTTACCCGGAATACTTCCAGATCATCCTTAGTTGTTACAACAGCTGCTAAAATTTCAAGTTTATGCTTTGCTACCTGCGCCAATAATTGCTCCATACCGCAAAGGTAATGGCAAGGGCCTAATTGTCAATAGCCTTGTATGCTCAGGTTTAAGAACAGGAAATTTCAGCCTGTACTAATTGGTATGCAAGATCATTCCCTTCCGTCTAAAAGATTTCCCAAACCACCCAGGATGCTACCTTCTTCTTTTCGGCCTCCATTTTGAGGAGCATACTGATAAATCCTGCTGGCAAGTCTGCTAATTGGTAAAGATTGGATCCAAACTTTTCCGGGGCCGGTTAACTTTGCAAAGTAGAGGCCTTCGCCACCAAACATCCAATTCCGGATTCCTTTGATGAATTCTATGTCAAAGTCTATTCCCGAAGTATAAGCCACTACACAGCCCGTATCTACCTTTAGTATTTCACCATGCTGCAGTTCTTTTTCCATCACATATCCACCGGCGTGCATAAAACACAAGCCATCGCCTTCCAGTTTTTCCATGATAAAACCTTCACCCCCAAAAATTCCGGTACCCAACCTGCGTTGGAATTCGATGCCTACACCAACTCCCTTGGCCGCACAAAGAAAAGAATCCTTCTGTGCAATGATCTTCCCCTGATAGCGTGTTAAGTCGATCGGAATGATTTTCCCTGAATAGGGTGCAGCAAAACTTACCTTCTTCTTTCCCTGCCCTGCATTAGTAAAAGCGGTCATGAATAAGCTTTCGCCAATCAACAATCGTTTGCCGGCCTTCATCAGTTTACCCAGCAAACCACCGCCCTGTTGAGAACTTCCATCTCCAAAAATGGTTGCCATTTCGATGCCGTTATCCATCATCAGAAAACTTCCGCTTTCGGCAATAGCGATTTCCTGAGGATCTAATTCAATCTCTACAAACTGTAATTCTTCACCGTAGATCTGATAATCGATTTCATGGTTGGTTCTCATCTTATTTTGCTTTGTTTCAAAAGTACCAAACAATCTGAAGTGAAACCTGAAGAAATGACTAACGGTATCTAAACAGCTATTTATACTTAAATTGCAAACAAATCTTGAAAATGATAAAAACAATATTCGTTGGGGCGGTTGCCCTGTTTTCCGGTGTCCAGGTGTTTAGTCAGGCCAAACTGGTAGAGAAAGTCGCCACCAAAAATGGCGATGTTAATATTCCTTATGAAAAATATGTATTGTCCAACGGACTTACAGTAGTGCTTCATGAAGACCATAGCGATCCGATTGTTCATGTAGATGTAACTTATCATGTGGGTAGTGCCAGAGAGGAAATCGGGAAAAGCGGGTTTGCGCATTTTTTTGAACATATGCAATTTCAGGGTAGCGACAATGTTGCTGATGAGCAGCATTTCAAAATCATCACTGCTGCAGGAGGTACTTTAAATGGCAGTACCAATCTGGACCGTACCAATTATTATGAAACCGTTCCTGCCAATCAATTGGAAAAAATGCTTTGGCTGGAAGCAGACCGTATGGGATATTTCCTGGATGCAGTGACACAGAAAAAATTTGAAATCCAGCGCAGTACGGTAAAGAATGAACGCGGACAAAACTATGATAACCGGCCTTATGGGTTGGTGAATGAATTTGGCAGTAAAAATCTTTATCCTTACGGTCACCCTTACAGTTGGCTAACGATCGGTTATGTGGAAGACCTGAACCGTGTGGATGTGCAGGATTTAAAAAACTTTTTTTTACGTTGGTATGGACCCAACAATGCTACGCTCACCATAGGAGGCGATTTAAAACCTGCTGAAGTGATCAAATGGGTGGAGAAATATTTTGGTTCAATTCCACGCGGGCCTGAAGTAACTAAAACCGTTTTGCCGGCGGTTCAGCTAACATCCAACCGGTATGTATCCTATGTAGATAACTATGCCAAAGTTCCGATGATGGTGAAAACATTTCCAACTGTGCCGAATTATCATCCGGATATGGGCGCACTTACTTGTTTGGCACAGGTGTTAGGCCAGGGGAAGAATTCATTACTTTATCAATCGTTTGTAAAAAGCCAAAAAGCTTTACAAGCCAGTGCCAACAGCAGGCTGAGTGAGTTGGCAGGCGAAATGAGTTTCCAGTTCGTGCCATTGCCGGGTAAATCACTTGCTGCAATGGACAGCATGTTTACTACTGCATTAATTGAATTCGAAAAAATAGGGGTTACCGATGCCGATATCGATAAATTCAAAGGAGGAATAGAAGCACAATACATCAATGGATTGCAAAGTGTTTCCGGAAAAGTATCGCAACTGGCTGCTTTCCAAACATTCACCGGCAATCCCAATCAAACTGCGAAGATGCTCAGCATGTACCGTTCAGTTACGAAGGCGGATGTGCTGAGGGTATATCAAACCTATATCAAAGATAAATATTGCGTAACGGTAAGCGTGCTCACCAAAAGCAATACTACAGGAGTTGCCCAGCCTGATAATTACAAAATCGACTCTACAAGTTATGTTCGTCCGGATTATGGATATAGCGGTTTAGCATATACGAAAGGGAAAGACAATTTCAATCGCAGTGTGATGCCGGGTACCGGACCGAACCCTGTGGTGAAAGTGCCTGCTTTCTGGAAAAAAGAATTGCCCAATGGCATCAGCATGATTGGAGCCCCTACTACTGAATTACCGGTAGTAAATATCTCTATCAGTATTCCTGGCGGACACCTTTTACAAGGTAATGATACGAGTAAGATCGGTTTGGCAGATTTTACGGCAGGCATGATGAATGAAGATACCAAAAATTATACGGCAGAGCAGATGGCTGTGGAATTGCAGAAGTTGGGCAGCAGTATCAATGTGAGCAGCAGGCGAGATGGCATCACTTTCAGCGTACAATGCCTGAAGAAGAACCTTGAACCTACCTTGAAGCTGCTTGAAGAACGTATGTTTAACCCCAGGTTTACCGAAGATGCTTTCAACCGTTTGCAAAAACAATCCATTGAAAGTTTCAAGCAATCAAAATCGCAGCCTGCCAGCATCGCATCGAGTGTTTACCGCAAGCTGAATTATGGGGAGAACAACATCCTCGGTATGAGTGAAAACGGTACCGCATACACGATAAAAAACCTGAAGCTTGCCGATGTTCAGAATTACTACGACCAGAACATGACGAGCCGTCAAACAAAAGTGGTAATAGTGGGTGATGTGAAGGAGGCAGAAATAGTTTCGAAGCTTGGCTTTTTAGATAAGCTGCCGAACAAACAACTCACTATCCCTGCACCGGGAGCCAAACCTGTGATCAGTAAAACAACCCTTTATATCGTAGACGTACCTAAAGCGGCGCAAACGGAATTCCGGATTGGTAAAATTGTTGACATACCCTACGACCTGGTAGGCGAATATTACCGCGCAGACCTGATGAACTATGTATTGGGAGCCAATTTCAACAGCAGGGTCAATTTGAACCTTCGTGAAGATAAGGGTTGGACCTATGGCGCCAGGGCGAATTTCAGTGGTGATAAATATGGAGTGGAATATACCTTCAGTTCGGGGATCAGGGCGGATGCAACCGATAGTGCTTTGACGGAAGTGATGAAAGAGATCAACAATTATGCGGCCAATGGCATAAAGGAAGATGAAATAGTATTCATGAAAAGCGCCTTGGGTCAGCGTGACGCCTTATCCTATGAAACGGGAAGTCAGAAAGCAGGATTTATTGGCCGTATTCTGGAATACCAATTACCGGCAAACTTCACAGAAACGCAAAATAAGATTCTGGAGCGCATGAACAAAACGGAAATAGATGCCTTAGCGAAGAAGTGGCTGCAAACCGACAAGATGAATATTTTACTGGTAGGTGATAAAGAAAAGATATTGCCCGGTTTACAAAAGTTTGGTTATGAGATTGTGGAGTTGGATACGGATGGGAATCGAAAATAATTAGACTTGTCAAACTAAAAGATGAGGCTATCTCATAATTAAAAAATGGCGCTGAGATTTGCTTAAACGACTTTCCTTCTCCGATAGGGATCAAAATAAAAAGAGGCTGCCTCGTACTTATGAGACAGCCTCATCTTTTTTCCTTGGTGATCACCTACACAAAAAGAGTTGCTAAAGTGATCAACCCATTTTGACTGGGAGCATTTGCTTTGATATTGCAGATCTGAAAAGGGCTATGCGGCTTTATTGAATTAGATGCTATTACAAGATATTCATGCGGCGAATAATGATAGTATTATTTTATAAATAATACCATTGTGATTTATATAATATGCCAATATTTTATAAATCTTACAGTGGTAAATGCCGAAGGTATCAAACAAATAGTACAATGAGGCGATAGCCGATATTGGACTATATTGTTTGTCCAATCGGTATAAAGTTCGCATAACGTGGCATTGTGCAAAAAGCAAAAAAACCTTTCAAATATGAAAAGTATCATTGGTATTTTCTTTTTTGTTACCCTTTGGTCAGCATCATCTTCTCAATCAACAGATCAATTTAGTGATTCAATAAAGCGATATCAAGTTGAAATATCAAAGATAAGCAAAGGCTATAGAGACTCTCTTTTAAACAATCCTGAATACAAAGCACTGTCTGAAAAAATCAGATCATTAAATAGTTTAAGTGACAATTACACCGCATTCATGCTGTTTACTTCAGTTTATTCTATTGACTTTAAAAAATTTAACTCAGACCTATTCCAAAGTGGATTTAATCCCTTTTCAGGCAATATGATTTCAATTGGAATCGGTTTTAGCACAAAGAAGAAACGCCGAATTTTCGACATAGACATTTTAGCAATCGGGCTTCGTAAAAAAATAACAAAAGCCGATGAAAAAATCACTATAAACTCATCTACATTTTTCCAAATGACCTGGGGATACGACTTCGTTAAAAGTGGGAAAATAAATATATATCCATTTGTGGGCCTCGGATTAGCCGGCCTTGACATCAATTATGAATCGCCGACTCAAGTTAATAGTTCTTTCACAGACATTAGCAATATCGTGATTAACAATACATCGGCGCGGGGAAGTAGGATTCCACTTTGTTATAAAGCTGGTATAGGGGTTGAATATGCATTAATAAATAAAAGCAAATCTAGCGGAACAATACTTTTTATTAAAGGTGGTACAACTCAACCATTCAGAAAGAAAGCATTTGATATCGAGGGGGTTGAATATGACCCAAAGTTTAATTTCGGAGCACTTACTTTCACTGCCGGATTTAAATTCTTTGGAAGATAAACTTAGGTGCTCTTTGCCTGATATCGGAATTTTTTTTGATCCTTTACACGCATCCGGTTTGTGGTTCACGAACCGGAACAGCTAATGGATAACAAATGCTCATTGAAGTTACATGAGCCAAAAGTTATATCAAAGAGGAATACAGTGATTCTAAAGATTATTTTTAATTGAAGAGAGCTTTTTGAGATTGCCCGCTTTAGGCATCTTATCCCACGGTGGATAACGTAAAAAAGAGTGAACCACTTTCAGGACGGCGAACAACATTTTGGACACACCCTAAGAATAAAAACAGAAATAAAACAATTCTTGACTTTACTAATTTTTCTAATTTTATCAACCCCATTGTTTGCGCAACAAGAGATTGGAGCTTATTTATGACAGTCTAAATGAAGAAGGGCTCAAATGAAACATGACAATAATAATTAAATTGATAAGAATAAGACTCCCTTTTGTTATATCATTAATAACCATTACTTAACTTTAGCTACTCAATTCAATCCATCATAAATTTTCAACAAAAAATATAATAACGCCATGGCTTCCTGATGAGGCCTCCTTTAAAAAAATAATGATGACTAGAAATTTGTTAATAGGATTATTGATGCTTCTTATCTATAACTCCCCATGTAGTGCACAAACGTTGAATGGGATGTCAACCGGTAATTATGCGGGAATTGCAGGATTAAATTTTAACCCTGCCAGTATTGTAGATAGCCGGTATAAATTTGACCTCAATGTTGCGGCTGCCCAATATTATTTTGGTAATAACTTCCTTGAAGCGAAACCACTGATTTTTGCAAGAAGGTTGTTGTATAAAGACCCTTACAATAGTTCCTACGATGCCGTAAAAAAGGATCTGCTTATGCCTATCGAACCCCCTCCGGGCGGTGTTGTAAGAGCAAGGCAAAATGCCGAATTTCAGTTGCCCCTTTCATTTATGCTAACCACGGGTAAGCGTTCGGCTATTGCTATCAACCTTCGTAACCGTTACGAATTGACGATTGACAGCCTCAATCCACAAACGGCAAGTATGTTCTACAATGAACTGAATGATCCAAGATACCTGGGTGTGGCGATGAATAATGATGGCTTTACTCAAAATTTTATGAACTGGCAGGAGATTGGGTTTACCTACGGGCGTGTACTTATAAACGCAAAGAAACATTTCATTAAGGCTGCTGTTACAGCCAAATGGCTGGGCGGTAATGCTGCTTCCTTTATAAAGGCCGATAAATTATCGGCCACATTTAACGATCCGCATACCTTAACCCTTTCATCGCCCCGCATTCAATATGCCCGAACTGCAAGAGCCGATATCGACCTGTTTACCCGTCGGGAACTATTTTCGAACCTCGAAGATCAGTCTCTTGGTTGGGATGCAGGTTTTGTTTATGAATTCAGAGGACGGATTGGCAATTTTAAATACACAGATGAAGATTATAAAAGCAGGCTGCGCCGTGATAAAAATAAATACACTTTTCGCCTTGGTGTAGCCATTAATGATATTGGCAGACTGGTTTATAACCGGCTTCCTCTTACCCGTAATCATAGTGCCAACATCAACAACTGGGATTTTAGTTCAGTGAAAGCCCAAAATTTTCGCACCTGGGATACTGCCTATTCCAAAAAGATTAATTACCTCCCCGGTGAAGATTCCACTTTTTCGGTGAAGCTTCCCACTGGAGTAATTGTCAATCTCGACCTCCACTTGTTTGGAGAAGTTTATATAAACGCAGCGATGCAACGTAGCGTAAATATTGGCAAAGAAGCCACTACTACCCTTTATTCCCCCGAATGGCTTGCTGTAACCCCACGGATAGAAGGCCGGCATTTTGGTCTTTATGTTCCTATTTTAATTCGCCAAAATTCAACTCAAATTGGTGCAACAGTGAGGCTCGGCCCTCTTTATATCGGCTCAAATAACCTGATGGCATTAATTCAAAATCCAATGGTTCCCTCCGCTGATGTTCATGCAGGTATTAGAATTCCTATTGGTTTTGGCAAGCCAAGCAAACTTGCGTCAATTATTGAAAAATCCTCGGGTGTTACCTTAAGCAACGATAATGAAAAGTATCTCGACAGTGCAAATGCCAAACGAAATGATCTTGAACAACGTGTTATTTTACTGGAAAAAATGATGGACAGTAGCTACCGCACTCCTCCAACTATTATTGTAAATAACTATATCGATAAAGACAGTCTTGGCAAACAACAGGTTCAAACACAAGTATTACAAACAATGCCGGAAAAAACTTCTGACAGTAAAACCGTAGGGCCCACCTATACCCAGGCGCAGGTAGACAGTGCGAATGCCGAAATAAAAAAAATGCGTCAGGATGTGGAAAAAAGGATGAAAGAAGATGGCCTGGAACCACCAAAAGAACCTAAATCAAGAACAAAGAAAAATGGAAATGAACCTGTAGAAGGCAGTAAAGCGGATAAAAAAGCTAAAAAAGCCGAGCAACGCTACCAATATGAAAGCCAGCAGTATAACAGTGCTGTAGAGGATGAACTCAGCAAAATGCGCAAGCAGCAGGCTATCACAAGTACTGCAATAGTTGGAGCTATTAGTGCAAACGCTATAGTTGATGCAAACAATAACAAAGCCGTAAATCCAGTGGTAATTAAAGATACCGTGATGATAGAAAAAATAATCAGGGATACCATTTTTATTCGTGATACCATCAAGGTGATATCAAGTGAAAATGTTTCGGTAAATAACTTACAAACCACAGCATTGACAGAAGTTCCAACCGCCAAGCAGGTACCCGAATTTAGCAAGGCAAGCGTATTTTTTGCCAGCGGAAGTGCAACTATAAGTAAAAATGATACGAAAACGCTGAATAAGGCAGCAGAATGGATGCTGAAAAATCCTGATAGGAAAATATTACTTACTGGTGTTACAGATGCAACAGGTACACCGGAAGTGAACAGGAAACTTGCACAGAAACGAATTGACGCTGTAAAAAGAGTATTTGAGCAAAAGGGCATTGACCTCTCCAGATTTGAAGAAGACATGCAGACAAGCAAAGTAAAAAGCAATCAGCCTTCTTCTGCTAACAGAAGGGTGGATATAAAAGTAATAAAATAGCAAGCCACTGCCGGGGTAGTATCATTTCTATGGCTTGATTTGGATAGATTAAAAAATAAACTAATTGCGATAATAGAGTTGCAAATATTTAAAAAACAAAACTACCTGCTACCTATTATAATTTTTAAAAACAAAACAACTATGAAACAAACAAATTTTTTACTGGCCGTGGTTTTACTAATGGCCGCTTGTACCGATTCGAGAACAAAAAATGAAGCCAGCTGCTGAAGTTGCTATTGCAGAAGTACCTGCTAAATTTGATTACGGCCGGCCTATTAAGGAAAACCGGAGAATGTAAAAACGGTATTGAATTTTTACAGTTTTAGGGATAATAAAGAAACACAAAAACTGGCGAGTCTGTTTGCCGACACATATAAATAACCGGATGCAAACCGGAAGACTTTATAGACACCAATGCTTGCCCGCCTTAGCGGATAAATTTGAAATCCCGGCGCCAGAGGGCGTTTTAATTATTTTATTCATTTGTTATACGCAAGGTTCCCTCGGAGATGTTGTTGAAAAAAGTATTGCTTATTAAATGGTTAGCGAAAACAAAATGATGCCCTATCGTTTGTAGCAATTGATTGATGAGCAACGTACCGTCCCGTTGACATTGCTGAGAAGTATATGATTTGGCACGCAACGTTTTCCCTTCGAGAGACGTTTCTGGGAATGGCAGCTTACCGGTTTGAAAATGATCATCACCTGGCTCAGCAAAAAAATCAACGGGCAAGCTCCTGAAATCAACCAAAAACTAACTGAATCATCATTTTTTTGATATCATCCTTGCGGATATGGAACTACTAAAAAACAAAAGGTTTCGCATTGTTGCAACATATAAAGGCAACATCACTGAAAACCAAAATCATCATCATCATGAATAAATCGGATGATCATTACAGGGCCTGGGGGGCAAAAACCGGTACTGATTATTTTATAGATAAATCAGCTAACTGCGACAAGATTTTACAAATCATTAAAGATTCCCCTAAGGCAGCAAACAATGTAAATACTATGAAGAGCTATACAATAGAACAAGCAACACAACATTAACCGTGAACACAACTCCAACAAAAATTCTTTCCAATTCCTTAAAGAGTGACAGACTAAAGCCTGTATCATTGCCGGCTTTTTTATTTTATTTTTCTCAATTCGTTCATGGATAAATCCGTTCAATGGCTCCCTTGAATTTTTCCATGATCACTTTGCGCTTCATGCTTAGCTTTGGGGTAAGTTCCCCGGTATCTACTCCCCATTCATCCGGAATCAATTCAAATTTCTTGATCTGTTCTACATGATTAAAAAAAGTATTGAACGACTCTATAAGTTCCTTATATAGATGAAGTACCTGAGGATTATTAATCGCATCTTGATTCGTAGTAAATGGGATGCCTTTGTGCTTCATCCATTCCCGAAGATTGGGAATAGAAGGCACAATCAAGGCGCCAACAAATTTCTGATCAGCACCTACCACCATGATCTGTTCAATGAAGGGAGATTCTTTAAGCTTGTTTTCTATAGCCTGAGGGGCTACATATTTTCCACCACTGGTTTTGAAAAGTTCTTTTTTACGGTCGGTAATCTTAAGGTATTTTCCTTCTTCAAAAATGCCGATGTCGCCGGTATGCAGCCAACCATCAATGATGGTTTCATCCGTGAGGTCGGGCCGTTTGTAATATCCCATCATCACACTCGGGCCTTTTACACATATTTCCCCATCCGGTAAGAGTTTCACTTCCTGGCCATCGATCACCAAACCTACTGTTCCAAATTTTGTGCCTCCCGGTTTTTGGCAGTTTACACTGATTACCGGACTATTTTCCGTTGGGCCGTAACCTTCATAAATAGGAACACGTGCCCCATTGAAAATACGCAACAGTTTCAACTGGCAGGCAGCACCACCTGTTATGATACATTGTACATTATTACCCAGGGCTTCCCGCCATTTGGTAAAAATAATCTTGTTGGCCAAACCCAATTGTAATTGATAAAGAAAACTCTTCTTTTCAATATTGTCATACTGTTCCGCTAGTGCCACTGCCCAGTAAAACAGTTTCTTTTTTATACCTGTCAATTCAGCCCCTTTACTCATGATCCGCTCGTATACTTTTTCAAGCAGGCGAGGTACGGTAGTGAATAGTTGAGGTTTTACTTCTTTAAGGTTGTCGCCAATCGTTTCCAGCGATTCTGCGTAATAGATAGATATGCCTGTGGAAATATAGATATAGGAAACCATTCTTTCAAAAATATGGTTCAATGGAAGAAAACTCAAAGCACGGGCAGCGGGTTTATCTTCAAACGGGAAACTGGTTTTGGAATTCACCACATTCATCACCAGGTTTCGATGGCTCAGCATTACTCCTTTTGGCACTCCAGTAGTGCCTGATGTATAAATTATGGTGGCACAATCGGTGGCTTTGATAGATGCCATCACATCTGCTACTTTGGATACAGCAGTTTCATCAACAGAATCCATGAGTTTATTCAGGTGATCGGTATCCGGTAATGGATCAAAAGAAAAAACATTCAGCAGGGAAGGAATCTTATTTCGGATGCTGGTTACCTTATCTGCAATATCCTGATCGCTTACAAAAACATATCGGATAGCCGCATCATTAAAAATGAATTCGATCTCGTTTACATTGGTGGTAGGGTAAATCGGGCATAATATGATGCCTATTTGCTGACAAGCCAGATCGAGCATTAGCCATTCAGGCCGGTTTCGGGATATCACGGCCACTTTATGTTGTTTTTCAACCGTCATATCCCCGCCACTCAAACCCAATTGTAGCAATGCCGCACTAAGCCTGTTTACACTATCTACAACAGATGCCGTGCTGTACTTCACCCATAATCCATTGATCTTTCCTGCAAACATATCGGCTTTAGGAAAACGGTTGAGCTGTTCGTACAAAAAATCGAAAATCCTGGATTGGTCATTTATCATGATGCGCATTAAAAATTTTATCAATTCATTATGCCGTAATTGAAAGCCTACATAATAACCACAGTAACTTTCAGTAACCCGGGTAATGCTGTTTTACCTGCTTTTATTTTTAAGTTTATCGTATTCTTTTTCTGCAAGGTCGTATTTGTTTCCACCATAGGCATTCAAATACTGAAAGAATAAACCGATGCCCCAGCCAAGCATAGACCATACCGGCCACGGGAATTGTGATTTGTTTTCGTAATTACCGCGGGTAAAAAACCAAATCGCCCAAAGCAATGCATTAACGATAAAGTAAGAAACCAGGCTGCGTTGAAAACCAGCACGTTTTTTGGCTATCCGCCAAATTTTTTCATCTTTAGCCTCTTGCATGATGGAATGTTTTAAGCAAACTAAGTTAAATAAAAAAAGCCATCCTAATCAGCAGGTTGATTTTTTTCAATGATAATACTCCCCTGCAGGCATTTTGAAAAGTAAGTTTTTTTGAAACTGGGTGAACAGCTGATAAGCTTCCTGGTTGGTTTTGGTCCATTGCTCAAAATCAGTAAGGTTGGTTGATGGCCCGAATAGCCATTGTTGGTAGGCTTCAAAAAGACCTTCACGAAGCAATTGGGTATGGTATTCAAACAGCTTAAAAGGCATCGGGTTTTCATTCATCCGGTTCCATTCCAGTATAAAACGGGTTCTGATCATACTGAGCGAGACGAGGTCTATTCCTTGTGAAACCAGGCTTGTTTGTGGTTTGATAGCCTGGTAATAACGTATTACGAAAAGATTTTTTTCCTTAGCATCTGGTTCAAGCGGGATTGCTGTAAATAGCTTTTTGTAACTTTTAAGAAGGACATCTTTCATTTCAAGTGTCAAGGCACTGGTGGGTTCAGTATTTACAAATATCTCCGCGTAAATTATACACCATATATTATTGGCAGTGGTAAAATAATATTTGGCAGCATGGTAATAATTTTTAGAGTAGGCAGGATCAAGCCTTATACCTTTCTCCCAGTAAGTAATTGCTTCCTCAATTTTACTTCCCCATAAAAAAGCACCCATCTCTGCATAAAGCGGCCCACTCTCCGGAAACTTCGTCAGGCCATTAAGGTAAAGTTTTTCAATTTCTTTGGGCTGGTCAAGTGCCTTGTAAACCTGTCCGGCTATCTGATAACACTGATCATCTGTATTAGGATTATCCAATAAGGGCTTGATGGTTTCCAGCGACCTGTTGTAGTCTCCTTGAAATATATAACAAAGGGCAAGGTCTTTACTGATTGAAGGTTGATTGGGATTTTCCTGCAAGGCCCGGGTAAGCACCAGCGTGGCATTGCTGTAATCACCTGAACGCATGAACGCTTTTGCGGTTTCTTGTGCTGTTGATTCCAACTGTGCCCACGAATTCAAATGGATGAAGAAGAAAGCCATCAAAGTGATAATTGATTTCATCCTGATTATAAGTTTGATCCGGTGGTACTTAATAAATCAAATGGGTAAGAAGCCCATCTCTCAACTTTGGTTCGAACCAGGTGCTTTTGGGCGGCATCACGTTTCCACTGTCTGCGATATTGAACAATTGTTCGATACTAACAGGGTAGAGGCTTATCGCCAAAGCCATTTCTCCGCTATCCACTCTTTTTTCCAATTCCCCAAGTCCACGAATACCCCCAACAAAATCAATCCTGCTATCGGTTCGCTGGTCGTGTATGCCCAGTAATGGCGTGAGCACTCTTTCCTGCAGGATGGTAATATCTAAAACTCCAATGGGATCTTCAGCATACGACCCTGGTTTTGTTGTAAGCTTGTACCATTTTTTATTGAGGTAGATGCCAAACTGATGTAAAGCTTCCGGACGATAGCTGGTATCTTTTTGATCTATCAAAAATGAATCTTCCAGTGCTTTTAGAAATTCATCTTCGCTCATCCCATTCAGGTCTTTGATCACCCGGTTATAATCCATGATCACCAGCTGGCTGGAAGGGAATAGGGTGGTAAGAAAATAATCGGCATCCTTAGTAGCTTTTTTTCCCAGTGCCGATCTCACTTTAGCCGCTGAAGCAGCCCGGTGATGACCATCGGCAATATAAGTACAAGGTACATGGGCATTAAACAAATCAGTAATCTGTTGTATGGCTTTATCGTCGTTTACAATCCAGATGCTATGCTGAACATTGTCGTCTGCAATAAAATCGTATTGCGGATTTTTATCGGTTGTCCATTTTGAAATCAAAGCATCGATTGCTTCTACATTTCGGTAAGCCAAAAATACATTTCCTGTTTGCGCTCCGGTGGTTTTGATATGATTGATCCTGTCGAGCTCTTTTTCTGGGCGGGTGAATTCATGTTTTTTGACGATTCCGTTTTCATAATCATCAACCGAACTTCCACAAACCAAACCCGTTTGGCTTCTGCCATCCATCTTCAGCCGGTAGAAATAATAACAGGGTTTGCTTTCATGAAACAAAACATTCCGGCTGATAAAGGCTTGCAGGTTTTCTTTGGCTTTATCATAAGTAGCCTGTGCATGTGTATCACTAGTTTCGGGGAGATCGATCTCGCTTTTAGTAATATGCAGAAAGGAAAAGTGATTTCCCTGGGCTTCAATTTTTGCTTCTTTACTGTTCAGCACATCATAGGGACGAGAAGCCACTTGCTTCGCATATTGTGGTTCGGGTCTCAGTGCTTTAAAAGGATGAATGGTTACCATACTATTGTTTTTCGGAAATAGAGGGCAAAAATAAACTTTAAGGCCTCAGCATCCTTTTTTATTACTCAACTAAATTGCTTATGCCGGAACCGCTTCAAATGTTTTGATAGCAGCAACCAGCACTTCTACACTGCTCAACGGCAGTGCATTATATAAGGAAGCCCTGAAACCTCCGGATAAACGATGCCCTTTGATGCCAACGATACCTTTTGAGGAGGCAAAATCTAAAAATTGTTTTTCCAGACTTTCATCATTGATCCGGAAGCAAACATTCATCAGACTCCGGTCTTTTTTCTCCACGTTACCGGTAAAAAGGGTTGATTCATCTATCGCCTGATATAACAGGGCTGCTTTTTCAATATTCCGTTGTTCAATGGCAGCAATGCCTCCCATTTTTTTGAGCCATCGCAGGGTGAGCAAGCAAACATAAACGGCAAAAACAGGAGGTGTATTAAGCATACTGCCTTCTGCAAGGTGGTTGCGGTAATCCATCATCGTAGGTATCGGCCTTTTCAACTTGCCAAGTAAAGCCGGGTTCAATACAACCAGATTTACGCCAGCCGGACCCATATTTTTTTGTGCTCCGGCATAAATCAATCCAAACGAATTGAAATCAAGCACCCTGCTGAAAATATCGCTGCTCATATCGGCAATCAAAGGATTTCCCGTTTTTGGTATTTGTTTCCATTGTGTACCATAAATGGTATTGTTGGTAGTGAAATGGAAATACTTCGCATCATTGGGTACCGCAAAATCAGTTGGAATAAAACCATAGCTGCCATCTTTCGAACTGCAAACCACATCTACTTTTCCAAACAGTTTCGCTTCTTTGATGGCTTTGCTGCTCCATACCCCGGTATCGGCATATGCAGCAGAGTCTTTACTGTCGAGCAGGTTCATCGGCACCTGCATGAACTGGGTAGATGCGCCACCATGCAGGAACAACACTTCATGCTGCTGATCCAACTGCATCAATTCTTTTACCAATGATCGGGCTTCTTCCATGATAGCAATAAATTCCGGAGTGCGATGACCTAATTCAAGTATTGATAAACCCATATCCTGATAATTCAATACTGATGTTGATGCTTCTTCAAAAACCTCCTTTGGTAAAATGGATGGCCCTGCATTGAAATTATGTACCTTTTTTTCCTCCTTATTGTTTAAAACAGTTGCACCGCTCATCTGAAGAAATTAAGCCGCAAATGTACTAAATTTAAAAGCAGTAGGGTATTAAACTACCATTAGAAATATGTTTATTCTTCCCTTCCTATGATGGGCTCACCGCTGCGCCATTTGGTACTCATTTCCTCTAAACGTTGAAGAGTTTGTTCATCAAGCTGCTGTTTGGACAGTTCATGTAAATCCGGCTGCCCGGCATTAATCCAAGCTGTGTACCAAAAAGATGCGATAGAAAAAATGGCCATCCGCATCCGCCGCTCTACCATCCCATTTAACCTTTTATGATAGGCAATAGTGAAAGCAGAAGAATATTGTCGTGCCAAAACACCGTTACGTTCTTCAAAGGCATATTTCTGATCGGAAGGAAATATTGCGGTCAGTTCTTTTTCTATCCGCAATACGCTATCCGACGCACGGGCACTTTCCAACACCCTTTCCCATATATAGTCGGATGGGTTGCGTATATAAATGGCCCGTCCAATAAAAAAATCGTATTCCTTTTCGGCCAGCAATTCCGGAATACGGCTTTCCCAAAAACCATGGATGCCTTTTTGATTGGTGAATTGTCCGTTGTGATTGCTGCTGGTGTGCAACGGAACATGGGCATCGGCGATATAGTGGCCCAGTTCTGCACTGTTTTTTAAAATGCCCGCAAGGTCTTTTTTTCGGAAGGCACCGGTAAGCCTGTTCAGCATCACGGGTACATGCCAGGGTACGATGCCGTGGGCCCTTAACGAATCTTCCGAGAATTTTTGAACAGCCTGCTCCCATTTCCGTGGAAGTAACGGATAAGGATATACGCCATAGTGGTCCATATCGATATAATGTCGTGGGCCTTCTTCTGCAACCGCATACCTCCGCTTATCCGGATCTATGGCATGTTCAGCTAAAAATGGAAGCTGTTTCTTATAAAGCAATAACATGGGTGGCGGAAGTAGGTATACGGCAATGCTGTTGATTTGGCGATGTCCGTAAAATCCCCAACAGTAGGCTGGTGAAGGAATAACTGCTATCAAAAACAAAAATAGGGTCAGCCTGATTTTCATCTTTATCATTTCAAGTAAAGATAAAAAGCATTCAGCACGCAGTTGGGCTCATGGCTCTTAATAATATTGGGCTAAACCAAAGTTTGTTTTACAAACCGGAGAATTATAGTTTGGATAAAAACCTGCTGAGGAAAATGATTAGTCTTTCAACTATAATTTTTCTTTGTCTTCTTCATCAATCTGGGTAACCCCTCCACTCACCGCAAATTTCATGGTTTGAGCGCTGTTGATATTGGTGATTTCCTTTACGCGCGACCTTGGGATGATATAAACATTTCCCGCAACAGAATAGGCCATCGGTATGTAAACGGCAACATAATCCTTCATTCCGAATTCCACCATATCATCCCGGGTGATGAAGCCAACCCTCCAAACATCATTATCATCTACATTGGCCAGCACATTATGGGTGAATTTTTTCTTATCTCCGGTAAAAGCCTCAAAAAAATCGCGTGTAGTGGAATATACATGTTTGATGCCCGGCATTTTTTGCATCACTTTATCCAGAAAGCTCACAATCCTGCTGGTGATAAAAAAGGAACTGAAATAACCCAGCATCACCAGAAACAGGATGATGATGATGAAGCCCAAACCATAATTCCGTACATGCACCAGGCCCTGGTCGTCTTTAAAGGTGAAGATGGGGATGAGGCCATCAATACTGCTCACTATTAAAAAAAGTGCGTAAAAAGTAATCACAATCGGAGCAATGATCAATAATCCCTGAAAGAAATACTGCAGTAGTTTTTTATATCTGAAACCAGATTCCATAGCTGAAAAATTAACGTAAAGGTAGTTGTTTGAATATTCTTTATTGTGCAGTTTTGTAGAGTTACCTCCCTACATTTCATTTATTCATTTTTTAATGATATTTTCGCAAAAAAAGGTAATCATGGTCAAACTGATTTCTGGTTTATTGGTACTTGCCCTTCTTTTTTCTGCTTGTCAGAAAGAAGTGAGCGACGAAAGCTTTACCGGAAACAATGGTAACGGGGGAAATCCGGTTACCGGCGATTTTCGTGCCAAAATAAATGGCAATCAATGGGTTGCTAATGCAGCTGCAGGGGCAGTGCGTAATAACGGATTGATCAACATTAGTGGCCTGAATGTAGATGGGCTGCTATTGACCATCACCCTTACCGATTCAGGCGTGCATACCTATACTTTGGATGACCAGAGTTTCAATGCGGCTGCTCATGTAGACAGTACCCTGGCCAGCACCATTTCATTTACCAGCAATGCCAGCGATGATAGCACTTTAGCCGGAGGTACGGTAACCATTACCTCTATTGACACCAGCACCAAAAGAATGAGTGGAACATTCCGCTTTAAGGTTTTTCGCCCGATCGATAGTTTGGTGCGCAACTTTACCGAAGGATCTTTCACCAACATTACTTACCGAACGGATGCCGGAATCAATCCGGGCAACCCTACCGATTCGTTCAGGGTGAAATTAGATGGGGCAGACTGGGTGAATTACAGTGTTATCGGATTACCTGTTTCGCTGCCACCATTTATAAACAATATTACGATCACTTCCAATTTTGATGCCAATGGTTCGAAGAATATTGGATTAAGTTTTAACCGTAGCATCACCCCGGGTTCTTATGTATTTGATCTAATCAATATCACCGGAGTGTATAATCCTACCAATTCCATTACAAATCCTACACCATTAAGTGCCGACGGAGGTAATCTTACCATATTGGAACACAATACAACAACCCGCCGGATCAGGGGCACATTCAATTTTGTGGCTTCTCCATTAACTGGTCCGCCCCCTGCACCCATCAATTTTACCGAAGGGTATTTCTCTGTAGTATACTAACATATAGAGTTTCAACATATACTTAAGAGGCAATAGAAATTGCCTCTTTTTTAATGCTACAGATGAACATATTGTTATGAATGGTAAAAATAATGGATGGAAACTTTTGTTACGTTAAAAGTTTCCATAGTTTTGCATCCGATTATGACAGAATTAACAGATACAGGAATTAGGATCAGAGATAAAGCTGCCGTTCTCTTCTTCCAGTATGGCTTGAAAAGTGTAAGTATGGATGATATTGCCAACCAATTGGGGATGAGTAAAAAAACCATCTATCAATATTATGAGGATAAAGACCGGTTGGTTGAAGCGGTGGTTACCCACATCATCGGACATAATCAAGAGGTTTGTAATGTAAGCCGGTGCACAGCCAAAAACGCCATTGATGAAATTTTCATTGAAATGGAGCAGGTATTGGAAATGTTTCGCTCGATGAACCCATCTCTTTTGTTCGACATGCAAAAGTATTATCCTCAGGCTTACCAGCTTTTTTTAGCCCATAAAAACAATTACCTCTTTGGAGTAATCAAAGAAAATCTGGAAAAAGGTATTCGGGAAGGCCTGTACCGCAAGGAAATGAATGTGGAGGTACTCACCCGCTTCAGGTTAGATTCGATGCTGCTTCCTTTTCATCCCGATTTTCAGAGTAAGATAAATGTTGGGCTTGCGGAACTGGAAGAAATCATCACTTATCATTTTTTATTCGGACTGGTTTCTGAGAAAGGATATCAACTCACCTTAAAATATTTAAAAGAAAGAAAAAAAAAACAGCAGATGACTAAAAAATACGCTTTGCTTTTCCTGATATTCTTAAGTGGCATATCCGCTTCATATGCACAGGAATTGCATCAATTATCCTCCAAACAAGCAGTGGATTATGCCATGACCAATTCAGTGGCTGTAAAAAATGCGCTACTGGATGTGAAGATCCAAAAAGAAACCAATCGCGAGTTCACTGCCAATGCGCTTCCGCAGATCAGTGGCAGCGCATCATTAAACTACTTCCCCAATATAGCCGTACAATCTTTTCCCAATTTTATTGCAGCCAGTACTTACGGCGTGCTGGTGAGCGAAGGGGTAAAAGATGGCAATGGAAATACTATCGTTGCACCAAGTGATTTCGGAGTAGTGCAGGCACAGTTTGGTACAAAATTCACTTCGAATGCCGGACTCGATTTTTCT
>Ga0164292_10000101_pt1 | contig 55009 bp, 52 predicted proteins | sample GEODES117metaG_FD_111486 | JGI IMG/M metagenome (GOLD analysis project Ga0164292, IMG submission 111486) | Eutrophic lake water microbial communities from Lake Mendota, Wisconsin, USA - GEODES117 metaG | ecosystem: Environmental > Aquatic > Freshwater > Lake | place: USA: Lake Mendota... | reverse complement strand
GAGCAATTCAGTGCCGGTGCGCAGGTCTTCGAAGACCGCGCTGGGTTGGTGCATGTCCATCAAGGTTATGCCTCGATGAGCGGGTCTTTGCGCGTCGAAGGCGGAATGGAATCGCTGATCCTAGGATTGGCAAACGCCTTGCCGGCCGACAGAATGCGGACGGACGAGGCTGTTACCCTATTGCGGCAGACTGGTTCATGCGTTGTAGCCTGTCACAAGACTGGTGCGATTTCAGCGCACCGGGTCGTTCTTGCACTTCCACCACGCGTTGCAGCTGAAACCATACGCTGCGAACCCGCCCTTCCCGAAGCCGCAATGGCTGCAATGGCGGCCGTTCCCACCTGGATGGCGGGGCAGGCAAAGATTCTGGCTGTTTACGACAAGCCCCTTTGGCGCGATGCCGGACTGTCCGGCGATGCTGCCAGCCAGCGCGGGCCGATGGTTGAGATGCACGATGCTTCCCCAGCTACCGGGGGGCCTTACGCAATCTTCGGATTTGTCGGGCTGCCGGCTACAACGCGTGCCTTGCGTAAGGCAGACGTCATCATCGCGGCCCGTCTACAGCTGGTTTCGCTCTTCGGCCCCGCTATGGCCGACCCGCTTTCAATAGAGATGATGGATTGGGCGCATGAACCACAGATAGCGACGCGGCTGGATCAAGCGCCACCATCGTACCATCCAAGCTATGGACTGCCGGCTGCACTCCGTGACGTGTGGAATGGGAAGCTTTTGTTCGGGTCGACCGAAATGGCGAGTGAATTCGGTGGCTATCTTGAGGGCGCGCTCGAAGCAGCGGAAGGGACAAGTGCGGAACTTCGCGCGCACTCAGCAGGATCGAGGTGCCCCTGAGACCGCTTTGCGCCTTCCCCGATGTCCGCTTTTGGGGCGCTTCATGCTTGCGCTGATCGACCGAAAATGAGGGCGCGAAGCAGACTTCGGCCGCTTCGTCCGCGAAATGCCCGATTGCGGAATGTCGGGTCTCTACTCGGTCGGCGGCGATGCGCGTGACATCCTAAACGATGGCTGGGATCTGCTCATGGTGGCGCACCCGCCCTGCACGCGCCTGGGCAACAGCGGCATGCGCTGGCTCGACGAGCGCAATCTCTGGGCCGATATGGACGAAGCTGCGGCGCTGTTCTCCGCATTCAGGAATGCGCCGGCTTCGCGCATCGCGGTCGAAAACCCGGTGATGCACCGCCACGCCAAGGCGCATCGCGAGTTGTCAGCCGCCCGCGCAGAGCGTGCAACCCTGGCAATTCGGCCACGGCGAGACGAAGCGCACCTGCCTCTGGCTGCGCGACCTGCCGCCCCTCACTCCCGCGAAGATGGCCGCGAGCCGCGCGTGCACCGCATGCCGCCCGGCCCCGACCGATGACGCGAGTGCAGCCGCTTCTTCTGGCATAGCCGAAGCCATGGCCGACCAATGGGCGGCCTCGCAGACGAAAGGAACGCAGCGTGACGAGCACAGACAAGATTCTGGAGATTCTGGCTTACCGTCTGAACAGCGTCAGGATGATGAGATATGCCATTGACCTCAGGACCCGGTGGATCAACGCGCCAAATATCGCTGTCGAGATCGACGGCAAACTGGCCATAGAGGGCAACTTGAACGCGATAACCGGACCAATGATGGACGGAGGAATCATCCACTGCCGCGCTTTGATTGAATTTCTTGGCATCAAGCTAGAGACTGGTGCGCTCGCGCAGCGGAAGGGAAAACGCAGGGAAAAAGACGACGACATCGGGATCGAGATGTTCAGCCCACTTCGCCTGCTGACCCCGGAAGACATCATGGCGAGCCATAGCGGCGATTTCGGCGAAGCCGGGGCGGCGCTGATCTATGTGCTCAGGGTTGCAAGCAAGGGCTTGGCCCACACAACCAGCACGCTCCTGTCCGACAAACCGGGCAAAAAGAACCTGCTGATCGCCAGCAAACTGGTCGAAGACACCATGACACAACATTTCTACGGGCGCCTCGACCGCCCGGCGCCACAGTCGTGGGTTGCCACGACACCAATGGTAACTCGCGAATGACCCGCTGCGCCGAGATCGCCGCGCGGCTTCCCATCGTCGTCGGGCTCAAGATCCCGGAGGCGGCGGCCGCTGTCGGCGTCTCGGAGGTGCATTTCAGGAAGATGCAGCGCAAGGGACGCATGCCACGCCCGCGCTCGGTGGGCGGCGTACCGATCATTGATGTGGCAGAACTGGAGCAGGCGTTCAGGGCCTTACCCCACGAGGGCGTAGAGGCAGCGCTTGACGAGGCGTGGAGTGGGGCGACACCATGACGCCCTTGAAGATCGATCTGGATTATCTCGTCGAGGAACGGACCCGCCACGGGTCCATGGTAGTCTATGTGCGCCGTCCGGCTGGCAAGGGCCGCCCCGGCAAGCGCCTACGGATCCTTGCGCCGGTGGGCACGCCGGCATTCTTCGAGCAATACCTCGCGGCCGTGAAAGCGCTGTTCGATCCGGCCCTCGTGCCGCCACCAGTGCCGAACAGCAAGGCAGCCGCACAGCAGGCAAAGCCGAAGCCGAACACCCTCGGCTGGCTGATCGATCGCTATCTGGCCGAGAGCGCGGACTTCGCAACGATGGCCCGCATGGGCAAGGTGCGGCGTGACCGCATCCTGTCAGACCTCAAGGCCAGACTGGGCGACAGGCCGATGCTTATGCCCGCCGACAGGATCGAGGCCGGGCTGTCAAAGCGCAGCGCGCAGCCGGGCGCGGCGAACGAATGGCTTAAATCCATCAAGGCGCTCTATAGCTGGGCGGTCAAGGTCCGGATCTGCAAGGACAACCCGGCCGCCTCGATCAGCAAGATCCGCGTGGTCACCGACGGCCACCACACGTGGAGCGTGGACGAGATCGCCGCCTGGGTGCACCGGCATCCGCCCGGCACCATGGCCTACCGGGCTTTGATGGTGCTTTTGTTCACGGGGCTCAGGCGCGAGGATGCCACGCGCTTTGGCCGGCAGCACGTGCGCGAGGGCGTGGTGCGCTTCCGCACCGGAAAGACCAAGGCCGAACTGGTGACCTCGCTGGCATGGCCGCTGGCTGATGCGCTGGCCACGGCGCCGGAAACGGGCGAACTGGCATGGCTTGTTTCGGGTACCGGCAAGGCCTTCGCCAGCGGCGCCGCCTTCGGCAACTGGTTCAAGGACAGGGCGCGCGAGGCCGGACTGCCGCACTGCACGCCGCACGGCGTCAGGAAGGCCGCCAGCACGATCGCCGATGAGGAAGGCGCGAGCGAGGACACGCTCAACGCCATGTTCACATGGGTCAACCCGAACCAGAGCGCGACCTACACACGCAAGGCCAGCTGAATCAGGATGGCCGCCGCCGGCTTTGATCTGGTCGCCACACGGCTCGAACAGGCCGGCATCATCGCACGAACAACGAACAGGCTGGTCGCACCTGCGCCATCGGTGCGAGTTGGTGCGACAAAAACAGGGATCTAAGCCAGTGAAAACATGGAAGTATGGAAGGGAAGTGGCGCGCCCACGGGGAATCGAACCCCGGTCTCATCCGTGAAAGGGACGTGTCCTGACCGCTAGACGATGGGCGCGGGCTTGACGATGGGCCGAAGCGACCCGTGCGAAGCAGCGTGGGTATAGTGGCGGCTCAGGTTTCCGGCAAGTCCGAAAACCAGCCCAGCCTGCGGTTTTTTCCGATTGCGGTGAAACGGAAGATCCTGGCGATGGCCGGCGCGACCAGGGTCACGTCAGATCACGTCATGTCCGGGACGACTCGGCCAGATCAAGGATGCGCAGTTCGGCACGTTCGCTGCCGCCCCAGCGATCGACCGCCAGTGTCGCTGCCACATGTACCGCCTCGCCGCGCCTGGCCAGAAGTGCCTGCCCCAACGGCTGCTCGGCGGCCCGGAAGGCGACACCGCTGGCGATGCTGCCGTCGCCAGACTTAAGCCGAACACGGACATGCCCGCCAGCGCCGACAACCTGCGCATCCATGAGCCGGTGCGAGGGGAACACGAAGGTCGGTTCCGGCGAGCCGGCTCCGAAAGGACCAGCTGTTGCCAGTTCGGCCACAAGACGCGGGGTGACGCTGGCTGCCGTCAGGCTGGCGTCAATCAGGAGGCCATCGGCGGCATCAGCTGCAAGCACCTGAGCTGCGAGTTCCGGCCTGATGAAGCTGGAGAATGCAGCGAGACCACCTGGCTGCAAGGTAGCCCCTGCCGCCATGGCGTGGCCGCCACCCTTGACGATGACGCCGGCCTCGGCAGCGGCCCGGACGGCGCGGCCCAGATCGACCCCGATGACCGAGCGGCCCGAACCGGTGCCGCCGCCCGCCGCGTCGAGCGCAAAGGCGAAGGCGGGCTTGCGGAATCGTTCCTTCAGGCGCGAGGCGACGAGACCGACGATGCCCGGGTGCCATCCTGTGGAGGCCACGATGATGACCGGGGCGGGACCCTCGCGCGCCAGGGCGGCATCGGTGGCCGCGACGGCTTCCTCGACGGCGGCACGCTCGATCTCCTGACGGTCGTGGTTGAGGTCGTTGAGTTGTGCAGCGATGTCGCGCGCCGCGATGTCATCATCCAGCGTCAGCAGGCGCGCGCCGAGGGAGGCATCGCCGATGCGTCCTCCGGCATTGATGCGCGGGCCGATCAGAAAGCCGAAATGCCAGGCCTCAAGCGGCCCGGAAAGCCCGGCTACATCCATCAAGGCCGCGAGGCCGGGCCGCTCGCGGGCGCGGGCGATGGCCAGCCCCTGCCGCACGAAGGCACGGTTGAGACCGGTCAGGGATGCGACATCGGCGACGGTGGCCAGCGCCACCAGATCAAGCTCGCGCAGCAGGTCGAGCGGTGCCGCGCGGCCAACCAGCCTGAGGGCGCGCGACAAGGCCACCAGGGCCATGAACACCACGCCGGCAGCGCACAGGTGATCGAGGCCGGACAGATCGTCCTGGCGGTTGGGATTGACCAGCGCCGTGATCGGCGGCAGCGCCTCGGGGGCCTGATGGTGGTCGAGCACCAGCACATCGAGGCCAAGCCGCATGGCCTCGGCAAAAGGCTCATGGCTGGTGGTGCCGCAATCGACCGCGACCAGCAGCGTCGCGCCCTCCCCGGCAAGCATGCGGATGGCCTCGCTGTTGGGGCCGTAACCCTCGATCAGCCGGTCGGGGATGTGGATGCGGGGCCGCGCGCCGGCGGCCTCCAGATAGCGGGCCAGAAGCGCGCTTGAACAGGCGCCATCCACGTCATAGTCGCCGAAGATCGCGACCTGCTCCTGGCGCTCGATGGCCCGTTCCAGCCGCGCCACGCACGCGGCCATGTCGGTCATCGTCAGCGGATCGGGCATGAGGTCGCGCAGGCGCGGCTCAAGGAAAGCAGCGAGATGCGCGCCGTCGACCCCGCGTGCCGCCAGCACCCGCGCCAGCGTGTCGCCGAGGCCCTCGACCTGCACGAGGTTTTCGGCCAGTGCGAGGCCCGGACCATCCAGCCGGTTGCACCAGGGCCGTCCCAGCGCCGAGCGCGCAACGCCGAGAAACAGGTTCGGGGATCGGGACATGCCTTGCCTTTAGCCGATTCGGAGCATCGCCATGGCACTGATCAGCTTTCCGTCATGCGCAGACACCTGCCGCGATACCCATCATGGCCCCAAGGTGACAGCGGCACCAAGCCGGGCCATGGTGCCACCCGCCGAACGACCTGACGCAGCCGGACCAGACACCGCACCATGCTCCCCAGTCCCGATCCCCTGCCCCCGCACTGGACGCCGCAGCTGGCGGAGCCTGAACCACGTAGCCTTTGCACGGATTGCGGCGTGCCGCGGATGCCCGAGCCGAAGCGTTGCGGCAGCGCCTGCCAGTTCATCCGGCCCGACTATGCCACGCTGGAGACGAAGGTTCATGGCCGGGCGCGCAACCCGTCGCGGCCTGACCAACTGCATTTCGGCCCGTTCCGCGCCATGCACCGTGCGGCGCTGAGGCAACCGGCCGCGGGCGCATAATGGACCGGCATCACCAACCGTCTCGCCCAGCGCCCTCGGGAGACCGGCGCGGTCGTGCCGCCAAAGCCCAACGCAGCGGCTGTCTCGATCGGCAGGCCTGCAGGCCTCGGCACGATCATGCCGGTCTCCGAGAAGCGGCAATACTCCGCATGGCCGCCAACGGCCGCGCCGGGAAAGACGATGACGGCATCGCCGGGCGCGAAACGAGTGACTGCGCTGCCGATGGCGGCGACGATGCCGGTCAGTTCGGTCCCCAACACGGGGCGGCGCAAGCGCGTGACGCCGCAGAAGGCCCGCCCGAAGAGCCCCATGCCTGTCGGGCATCACTGGCCCGGAGGCGACGGTCGCCAGCCGACACCGTCGTTGCCTCGACCCGGATCAACACGTCGTGCGCACCGATCCGGGGCAAAGGGAGGTGCCGCAGCGCCAGCACGTCGGGGCCTTTATAGCCTGTCGCAACCTAGGCCTGCATCTGTGAAGGAAGCGGGGTGGCACGGGTATCACGCAGCGGTGCGGCGGTCATGACTGTCCTGATGTTTACGGCGCAAGTTGACGGAGGATCGCCTAAAACCTACGCAGTAACCATGTCAATTGCACAGACCCACCCATGCCCGCTGACACGCCGCGCCCGAGCCTGACCCGTGACAGGATCGTGGCCGCCGCCATCCGTCGCGCCGACCGCAAGGGGATGGAAAGGCTTTCAATGCGGGCCCTTGCGGGCGATCTCGGCGTCGAGGCGATGCGCTCTACAACCATGTCCGCAACAAGGAAGACCTGATCGACGGCATGGTCGAGGCGGTGCTCGGCGATGTAGCGCGCCCGCCCGCCCGCGTGGCATGATTGGCAGGGCGAGATGCGGGCCAGGGCGCAAACCATGCGGGCGGTCTTCACCGCGCACCCCTGGGCACCAGCGCTGGTTTCGGGCCACATCAATCTGGGCTCAACGACGCTGGCGATGATCGATACCATTCTGGGCTGCCTGCGCGCAGCCGGGTTCAGCTATGTGCAGGCCGACCACATCTGGAATGCGCTCGACAGCGTGACATTCGGGTTTCACCTGCTGGAACGGACATTTCCCCTCAAACCGGACCAATATGCCGAGGCCACGCGCCATTTTCTGCCGCTGATCGACCCGGGCGCCCTGCCGCATATGCACGCCCTGTCCACGATGGTGGCCGACGGCCGCCATGACGGACTGAACGATTTCGACTTCGTGCTCAATAGGATGCTGGAGGCGCTCGACGCCCTGCCCCGGCTGGACTGAAGGCCGAGCCGGCTGATGCTGAGGGCCTGTTGAGCCTATTGGCCGCGCGCGGCGCAGTAGGCGCGCAGGTCAGGGCTACGGGCCTCGACCGGGATCTGGCAGGCGGGCGAGGCCACGCCTTGCGGCGGGGATGGGACGGGCAGCAGTGCAGGCCTTAGATCGGGGCGCACCGCCTGTGGCGCGACCGGGGACACGGGCGGAATCACGCCGCCGGATGATGCATCCGGCTGCTGCGGCAAGGCACCGGGGAGACGCTGCGCCTGCGCAGGTGGGGCCGTCAATGCCGCGATGGCGGCCAACATGATCGCCGCCAGCAGCACAGGAAAGGCTGCGCCCGGTCTCAATCGAGCTTGAACTTCTCGAACTGGCGATGTTCGCCGTGGATCTTGCGGACGGTGCCTGTGATCGAGCGGTAGACGATGGTTTCGGTCTCAATCACGTCCTTGCCCATCCGGACCCCGGCCAGCAGCGCGCCATCGGTGACGCCCGTGGCCGAGACGATAACGTCGCCCGAGGCCATTTCGGACATGTCATACTTCTTGACCGCATCCTTGACGCCCATCTTGAAGGCGCGGGCAGCCTTTTCCGGCGTATCGAGAATCAGCCTTCCCTGCATCTGGCCACCGACGCAGCGCAGCGCAGCAGCAGCCAGCACGCCCTCAGGGGCGCCGCCGATGCCCAGATAGATGTCGATGCCGGTCTTCTCTGGCATGGTGGTGAAGATCACGCCAGCGACGTCGCCGTCGGTGATCAGGCGGATCGATGCGCCGGTCTTGCGCACGGCGGCGATCAGCGCCTCGTGGCGCGGGCGGTCCATGATCAGCGCCGTGACTTCATGGGGCTTGCAGCCCTTGGCGCGGGCAATGGCATGGATGTTGTCTTCCGGCGAAGCATCGAGATCGACGATGCCCTTTGCGTAGCCGGGGCCGATGGCGATCTTGTTCATGTAGACGTCGGGCGCATAAAGCAGCGTGCCGGCATTGGCCATGGCCATCACGGCAATCGCGCCGGGCATGTCCTTGGCGCAGAGCGTGGTGCCTTCCAGCGGATCGACAGCGATGTCGACCTTGGGGCCCTTCTTGTTGCCGACCTTCTCGCCGATGAACAGCATCGGAGCCTCGTCGCGCTCGCCTTCGCCAATGACGATCTCGCCATCGATCGGCAGCTTGTTGAGTTCGCGCCGCATGGCATCGACCGCAGCCTGGTCAGCCGCCTTCTCGTTGCCGCGCCCGCGAAGCATGGCGGAGGCGACAGCCGCGCGCTCGGTGACGCGCACCAGTTCCATCGAGAGCACGCGCTCGATCATCTGGCCCGGCTGGATGGTCAGGTCGGTCATCGGAATGGTCCTTGGGCTTGAAACGGTGTCTTTACTCGCACCTTGCTGCATGCGGATTAACGAAAGACACCACCAATTGCCAGCGATTCCGGGCTTGCTGCCTTCCTTGCAGCCTCATGCCGGCAGCCCGCGCTTGGTCAATCCCGCTCGATGCGGATGACCTGTGGTGGCTCGGCGATGTGGCCGTCGGCCATGATCTGCTCGATGGCGGAGCGGATCGCGCCTTCCGTCGTGGCGTAGGTAATCAGTACGACCGGCACCGGCTGACCCGAGCGGCCCTTCGGATCGGACTTTGCCGCCACCTCCGAACGCTTCTGCACGATGCTCTCCAGCGAGATATCGGCCTGGGCCATGCGGGTCGCAATGCCGGCGGCGGCACCGGGCCGGTCAAGCACGGCGAGGCGGATGTAATAGCCGCCCTCGTGGCGCTGCATTGGGGCGCGCGTCGGCTTTTCGAGCCGGTGGACCGGCAAGCCGAAGGGGGCACCGATCAGGCCACGCGCCACATCGGCGATGTCGGACACAACGGCGGAGGCTGTCGGGCCGCCACCTGCGCCGGGGCCAACCAAAGTGAGTTGGCGCACGGCATCGGCATCGATGGTGACGGCATTGGTCACGCCCATGACCTGCGCGATCGATGATGTCTTGGGCACCATCGTGGGGCTCACCCGCTGCTCGATGCCGCCAGCGGTGCGCTCGGCGACGCCCAGCAGCTTGATGCGGTAGCCCAGTTCATCGGCCATCTTCAGGTCGAGCGGCGTGATCTTCGAGATGCCCTCGACATGGATGGCTTCGGCATCGATCTCGGTGCCGAATGCGAGCGCTGTCAGCAGGGCAAGCTTGTGGGCCGTGTCGAAGCCCTCGACGTCGAAGGTCGGGTCGGCTTCGGCATAGCCGAGCGCCTGCGCATCCTTGAGGCAATCGGCGAAGGTCAGGCCTTCCAGCTCCATCCGGGTCAGGATGTAGTTGCAGGTGCCGTTGAGAATGCCGGCAATCTGGGTGACGGAGTTGCCCGCAAGCGCCTCGCGCAGGGTCTTGACCACCGGGATGCCGCCCGCAGAAGAGGCTTCGAAAGCAAGCGCCACGCCGACCGCCTCTGCGGCCGCGGCCTGCGCCATGCCGTGGCTGGCCAGCATCGCCTTGTTGGCCGTGACCACATGCTTGCCGGCGGCGATGGCGGCATCGACCGCTGCCTTTGCCGGACCATCCGTGCCGCCCATCAGTTCGACCAGGCAGTCGATCTCCGGCGAGCGGGCCATGACGACCGGATCGTCGAACCAGGCATAGCCGGACAGATCCATGCCGCGGTCGCGCTTGCGATCCCGCGCGGACACGGCGACCACGCGCACGGTGCGGCCACAGCGCGACGCCAGCGCATTTTCCTGCCGCTTGATGATCTCGATGACGGATGCGCCGACGGTGCCCAGCCCCGCGACGCCCAGACGGAATGGCTTGCTCATGGCCTGCCGGGTCGCATGGCGGGTGCCCGGGAGTCAACAGCCCGAATGGGTGGATGGCTAGCCGAAGGCGCAGACCACTTGCCCGGACACGGCCACCACAACGCCATTCTCAAGGCGCAGGGTGCCGCTAACCTTCTGGTTCCCGAAGGCCGTGTAGCGGATGGCGCGGACAAAGCCGACCTCGCTGCCCTGCTGGCGGGTGCTGTCCTCGGCGGCAGGCTGCCAGAACCACGGCCGGGGCGGCACAACGACCGCAGCCGACAGCACGCCGAGCGCCGCCTCACGCGGCGTTCCGACGGGCAGATGCCGCGCCAGCACATCGGAGGCATCGCGGCTGCAACGCCGGTTCTCGGGCGTTTGCAGCAGGTCGTTGATCAACGGCGAGGCCGTCTCCGGCACCCGTCCACGCGCAATGTCCCACGAGGCGACACCGAGCACCGCGATCGAGCCGACGAAGGCCACGGCAACAATACGGGGCACGAGCAAGGAGCGCTTGGGCGCGGGCGTTTGGCTGGACATGCCGCCGCGTCGCATGCGCACCATGGGGCGTCAAGCCGCGCTGTGTCGCACCGGGCCAGTCAACGCGCCGACATTTCAGGCTGGCAATGCAAGCCTGCGCGAAGACCCTTGATCTTGCGCACCTTTCTGACACAACACTGCCAGCCGCGTGCCATGCACCAGCGGACGAAGCCCTCTCCTGTTCGCCACACCTCCCAGATCAAGGATCGACCCATGCCCCTTTCCCTGCACGCCGCCTCCGTGCCTGTCCTGTCGCACACGCTGAAGGCGCTTGCGGCTGTGCTCGACAAGGCCGAGGCCCACGCCACGGCCCTGCGGATCGACCCGAACGCCTTGCTGCAGGCCCGGCTGTTTCCAGACATGTTCCCACTGACGCGGCAGGTGCAGATCACCTGCGACATGGCCAAGGGTGCAGCCTGCCGGCTGGCGCAGATGGACATCCCGGTCCATGCCGATACCGAGACCACCTTCCAGGAGTTGCAGGCCCGCATCCAGAAGGTGCTGGACCTGCTTGCCTCGATCCCGGCTTCGGCCATCGATGGCGGAGAGGATCGCACGGTCACCATCAAGGTCGCAGGGCAGGAGATGAGCTTCAGCGGTAGCGACTATATGCTGCGCTGGGTCAACCCCAACGTGTTCTTCCATGCCACGACCGCCTACGCGATCCTGCGCCACAATGGCGTGCAGCTCGGCAAGCGTGATTTCCTCGGCGCGAGCTGATCCGCCTGAACAAACGCCAGCGGCTTGGCCTGATGTGGTTCAGCCGGCCCGCTTGAGGCCGATGACATTGTGCAGCGTCGTGTCGGCTGTCTTCATGAAGCGGGCAATGTTGCGCGCAGCCTGACGGATGCGCTGCTCGTTCTCGACGATGGCGATGCGGATGAAATCATCGCCATGCTCGCCAAAGCCGATGCCGGGGGCTACGGCGACCTCGGCCTTCTCGATCAGCAGCTTCGAGAATTCGAGGCTGCCGAGATGGCGGAACTTCTCCGGAATCGGCACCCAGGCGAACATCGAGGCTTCCGGCACAGGCACCTCGATTCCGGCCTTGCCAAAGCTCTCGACCAGCGCATCGCGGCGGGTGCGGTAGATGGCGCGCATCTCGCGGATGCAATCATCCGGACCATTCAGGGCGGCAGCCGCAGCGACCTGGATCGGCGTGTAGGCCCCGTAATCGAGATAGGACTTGACGCGGGTGAGCGCCGCCAGCAGCCGCTCATTGCCGACCGCAAAGCCCATGCGCCAGCCAGCCATCGAGAAGGTCTTGGACATGGAGGTGAACTCGACCGTGACATCCATCGCGCCGGGGATCTGGAGTACCGAGGGCGGCGGATTGGCATCGTCGAAATAGACCTCCGCATAGGCCAGATCCGAGAGCAGGATGATCTCGTGCTTCTTGGCGAAGGCCACGAGATCGCGGTAGAAATCGAGACTGGCCACGAAGGCTGTCGGGTTCGAGGGATAGCACACGACCAGCGCGATCGGCTTTGGCACCGAGTGCATGATGGCCCGCTCGGCTGCCGGAAAGAAATCCGGTGTGGGTTCTGCCGGCACGGAGCGGATCACGCCGCCCGCCATCAGGAAGCCGAAGGCGTGGATCGGGTAGCTCGGATTAGGCACCAGCACCACGTCCCCCGGGCCGGTAATGGCCTGCGCCATGTTGGCGAAACCTTCCTTCGAGCCCAGCGTGGCGACAACCTGGTTGTCGGGGTTCAGCTTCACGCCGAAGCGCCGCTCATAATAGCCGGCCTGGGCGCGGCGCAGGCCGGCAATGCCCTTGGATGAGGAATAGCGATCCGTGCGCGGCTTGCCGACAGTCTCGATCAGCTTGTCGAGCACATGGCGGGGGGCCGGCAGGTCAGGGTTGCCCATGCCGAGGTCCACAATGTCGACGCCCTTGGCGCGCTCGGCGGCCTTGATCTTGTTGACCTGCTCAAACACATAGGGCGGCAGCCGCTTGATGCGATGGAAATCGGCCATATCGGGTCTCCTGCGGCCCGGTGTGAGGCGATCACGTGGGCCTGTCTGATTTGGATGAAATTGCTTTAGCATTGGTATCAGCCGCTGCGAACGCAATTTACTGCGGTTTTTTGCGCGTATTCTTCTCTTTCATTGTGGAATGACGGGTGGTTTCGCTGGTGCGGTTGCGCCGGCCTGCCGCGCTGCCGCCCCTTGGGCTTGCAGGTGCGCCCGGTCGGCGTCCAGGGCCTTTTCCATGGCGCGGAACTCCTCCGCGGTGCGGCGAGCTACAGGCCGGGGCGGCGCGCTGACACCAACCGCTATGAAGCCGGCGGGTGATGTGGCGCGCGAACTGCGCACAAAATCGGCCGGCTCGCTGGGACGACCTGCCAGCCCAACGCCTTGAGCGGCATCGCGCACCGGATTGCTTTCGGTGCAGCCAGCCAGCAGCGGTACGGCCATCGCGATCATCAGCAACCGGAAAGAAATCATGCACATCATCCGTTTTCCCGACTGTGCCTTATGGTTCCGAAAGTGTTAATAGACCGAGAATTGCGGTGCGATGGTGGCAACAACCTGGCGATGCCGCAGACAGGGACCATGACGCCGATGCACAGGACGACCCCGAGGCCACCGGAAGGTGCCGAGCCGATCGCCGCCACACAGCCGGCCAAAAAGACGGCCCAGAAGACGGCCAAGAAGACGGCCACGAAACAGCCAACGAAAGCGGCGGAAAAGCCCGCTGTCACGGCGACCGCCGCATCAGCGCCGGAGCCCGACCAGAAGGCCCCGCCGGCTCAGCCGGAAGCTACCGCCGAAGGCGCCGCCGCATCGCCTATGCCCGATTTCGAGGCGTTGTCGCGCAATGTCGCCCGTTTCGTCGAAGAAGCCGGCAAGGCCACGGCCGCGATGATGCGCCCGATCGAGCGCGGCGAAGCCAGGGGCGGGCTGGCCGACGAGGCCGGTGAGATGGTCAAGACGCTCGGCCAGGTCGCCGAGAAGGTGCTGTCCGATCCGCAGCGCGCCATCGAGGTGCAGGCGGCGCTGGCCACCAACTTCATGACGCTCTGGTCCGAGACACTGAAGAAGATGCAGGGCGAGCCCTACACGCCCGTAGCGCAGCCGGACCCGAAGGATGCCCGCTTCGCCGATGAGGAATGGCAGTCGAACCCGATGTTCGACTTCATCAAGCAGGCCTATCTGATCACCACGCGCTGGGCCGACGCCGTGGTCGATCGCACTGACGGCGTCGACGACCACACCCGCGACAAGGCGAAGTTCTACGTTAAGCAGCTTTCAGGGGCGCTCGCGCCGTCGAACTTCCTGGCAACCAACCCGGAGTTGATCCGCGAGACGTTCCGACAGAACGGCGACAACCTGGTGCGCGGCATGAAGATGCTGGCCGAGGATGTCGACGCCGGCAAGGGCGAACTCAAGGTCCGCATGACGGACACCGAGCGCTTCGAGGTCGGCGTCAACATGGCGATCTCACCCGGCAAGGTGGTGTTCCGCAACGACCTGATCGAACTGATCCAGTATGCACCCACCACCGAGACGGTTCTGGCACGGCCGCTGGTGATCGTGCCGCCATGGATCAACAAGTTCTACATCCTCGATCTCAACCAGGACAAATCCTTCATCCGCTGGTGCGTCAGCCAGGGGCTGACGGTGTTCTGCGTATCGTGGGTCAATCCGGATGAGCGTCATCGCGACAAGGGCTTCGAGGCCTACATGCAAGAGGGCATTCTGGCCGCCGTCGGCGCGGCTTGCGAGATCACCGGCCAGCCGGATGTCACCGCCATTGGCTATTGCGTCGGCGGGACGATGATGGCCGTGACGCTGGCCCATATGGCTGCTGTCGGTGATGGGCGTATTTCCAGTGCCACGCTGTTCACGACGCAAGTCGATTTCACCGATCCTGGGGAACTCAAGGTCTTCGTCGACGAGGAGCAGATCAAGTCCATCGAGGAGCAGATGCAGGTGCGCGGCTATCTCGACGGCGCGCGCATGGCCAATGCCTTCAACATGCTCAGGCCCAACGATCTGATCTGGGCCAATGTCGTCAATGTCTATCTCAAGGGCCAGTCGCCCTTCCCGTTCGACCTGCTCTACTGGAACTCGGATCCAACCCGGATGCCGGAGGCGAACCACTCGTTCTACCTGCGCAACTGCTATCTTCATAACAAGCTCGCCAAGGGCACGATGGAAGTGGCGGGCCAGCGCCTCGACCTCGGCAAGGTCACGATCCCGATCTTCAATCTCGCTGCGCGCGAGGACCACATTGCGCCCGCCAAATCGGTGTTCAACGGCTGCGCCCATTTTGGCGGTCCGGTCGATTATGTGATGGCCGGCTCGGGCCACATCGCTGGCGTGGTCAACCCGCCCGCAAAGCCGAAGTACCAGTTCTGGACCGGCGGAAAGCCGGAAGGCCGCTTTGAGGACTGGGTGGCCAAAGCTGCGGAAACACCGGGCTCATGGTGGCCGTACTGGCTATCGTGGATCACGCGGCAGGCACCGGCCACGGTTCCGGCGCGGGTCACGCCGGGCAGCAAGCAGCATCCGCCACTCTGCGACGCGCCCGGCACCTATGTGAAGGTCAGGGCCTGAGGCGTCACCGGTGATATCCGCGCTGTTGTCCCACTTCCCACGATCCTCATCCTTCGACAGGCTCAGGATGAGGATTGCGCGGGCGGAGGGAATGGGCGGTTCGTGTGGGCGGAGAGCTTGCCCACCCAGCTTCAGAACAGCGAGCCGGTGCCGCTCTTGCCGACGCCGTTTGCCAACAGCGGCAAGGTGTCGAGCAGTAGCCGGGTATTCTCGGTAATGACGCGCCAGCCGTTGATCACCGGTGCTTCGGCCGGGCCGACCGAGGGGTCGAGCAGCAGGCAGGGGCTGTCCTGGAACGCCTCGCCGACCAGCGCGATAATGGCGGTGCGTGGCCGGTCAAAATCAACATCGCGCACGTCGATGGCCGCGCGAAGCTGCGGATAGTAGGCCAGGACGCCTTCGACCAGCGCGCAGTCCGGGCAATACCAGCCCTCGGGTCGGTCTGGCCTTGAATTGGCCCTGATCAGGAACAGGATCGGCTGTTTCAACACACACTCCGCAAGCTGCTTGTCGGCAGCGCCCTCAACAGAAAAGCCGACCCGAAGGCCGGCCTTCCACAACGATACCAGATCGCGAAGGCTCAGTAGCGAACCGAAATCGGAGCCGACTTCGAGACGACCGACTGGGCTACCGTCGGATCATCCCAACGAAAGGTCAGGCCGGCCGAGACAACGTGGATCGAGGGCTTGGCATCCGCCGTCAGCAGCAGGCCACCGGGTGTCGGGGTCGTGCCGTTGTAGTTGACGCGAGCCTTGTTGACCGCGATGTAGGTGTAGCCGAGGTCGAAGGTCAGCTTGTCGGTGGCCTTGTAGGACAGGCCGGTCGCGAGCCAGAGACGGTTGTTGTCCGAGATGAACACCGAACGGCTGCGGTCCGTAACAGCCGACCATTCGTAGGCGACACCGGCGCGCAGGGCGAGGGCCTGAGAATACTTGTACTCTACACCACCAGAGAGATACCAGCTGTCCTTGTAGTTGAAGCGGATGGTCGCCGGCATTGCACCGACGATCAACGGAGTCCCGCTTGTATTATACACCGGGATCGACTTCAGCGCGCTCCACTGGGTCCATTCAACGCCGAGATGGGCCTGCCAGCGATCGTCGATGGTGTGGCTGATGCCTGCCGCGACCGATGCCGGAGTCGGAAGATCAAGCTTGACGCGGGCGAACCGGCCGCCAATTCCATTCAGCGCCGGAGCGCCCTGTGTCGCAGCCCAACCGCTGATTGTCTGGGTGATGGCCGAGCGATAGGCAATGCCGATGGTGGTGCCGACAAACGGGGTCAGCGTCACGCCGAGACGATAGCCGAAATCATAGGAATCACCACGAAGCTGCAGGCCGGGCGCACCAGGAACGGCAGCTAGGGCCTGCTTCTGGTCGACATGCATATACTGCATCTGGATCGCAGCACCGACCGAGATCCAGTCATTGATCTTGTAGCCGACCGTGGGAGAGATGTTGATCGAGCGGATTGTTGCCGATCGCCCATAGGTCTGGCCTGCCCATGTGCCATCCGAACCACCCGGCTTCGAGCGCAGGCCAAAAGGAGCGGTGTTGGTCAGGCCGATGAACAGGCGATCTGTCACCTGCCATGAATTGTACGAGGCCGGGATGAAGGCTCCGCTGATACCCAGGTTGTCCGAATCACCGAGCGCAGTGACCGCAGGGTTGTTTGTCACAATGTTCGAGTACTTGGCATACGCGTTCAGATACGTCGCGTTCCAGCTGCTCTGGCGACCGGCGAACATGGTGATTGCGGCGGGATTCCAGGCCATGGCGGCGAGGCCTATGCCTCCGGAAGCTGCGCCGGCATAGGCCATGCCGAGGCCTTCAGCGCCCTGCCCCGAGCGGATGGAGAATGAACTGGCCTGCGCGGCGCTGGCAGCAACGGCGAGGAGAGCGGCGGAAGCCGTCAGGCTCAGGAGATTGCGGATCGGGGAGTTCATTCGGTCCACCCTTGGATTTTCGCTTGGAGGCGACAAAGCGTCTTTTTTGAGTGAAATCGTTCTGCCAACTTGGCCGGGTTTGCACAAGAGCCGCTCAAAGACGGCGATCCGCACCGGTCGGCATCCGAAAATCGCCAAAAAACGACACAGCATCGCGTCTCTCTTCGGAAATAGGCGGCTTTTTCAGAGAATTTCGATAGTTTATATCGAAACTATCGCGTGCCCCTGCGACATTCGCCGCTTGTCCGGACCTGTCTGAATGGTGCCGGATGGTGCAATTACCCAACATCGTTGCAAACCGGCAACATTCACCGTGTGGAAATCGCATGGCTGAACTGACAGCTGCATCCCATGCTTGCGGTCGGGCAGCAATTTTGCCCTGATGCATTCTGGAAACAATTGTCTGGGAGGACATCATGAAACTTGTGCGATTCGGTGCGGTGGGCAAGGAAAAGCCGGGTCTGATCGATGCCGACGGCGTCATCCGCGACCTGTCGGGGGTGATCAGCGATTTTGGCGGCGCGAGCCTTACCACAAAGGGGCTGGCCCGCCTGCGCAAACTGAACCTGGCGAAGCTGCCCAAGGTTTCATCGCGCGTGCGGCTGGGTTCGTGCGTGCCTCAGCCGGGGAACTTCATCGCCATCGGCCTCAACTATGCCGACCATGCCGCCGAGACGGGCGCTGCGATCCCGGCCGAGCCGATCATCTTCAACAAGGCACCGAGTTGCATCAGCGGGCCGAATGACAACGTGGTCATTCCGCGCGGCTCGACCAAGACCGACTGGGAGGTGGAACTGGCCATCGTGATCGGCGATGGCGGCTCTTACATCGACGAGAAGGACGCGCTCGCGGCTGTCGCCGGCTATTGCGTCTGCAACGATGTGTCGGAACGCGAGTACCAGATCGAGCGCGGCGGCACCTGGACCAAGGGCAAGGGCTGCCCGACCTTCGGGCCCCTCGGCCCCTGGCTGGTCACCACCGATGAAGTGCAGGACGTGCAGAACCTCGGCATGTGGCTCGATGTCGATGGCAAGCGGGTTCAGAACGGCTCGACCAAGACGATGATCTTCGATGTGAAGACCATTGTGTCCTACACCAGCCGCTTCATGCGGCTGATGCCGGGCGACGTGATCACCACCGGCACGCCGCCCGGCGTCGGCATCGGCATGAAGCCGCCGCGCTACCTGCATGGTGGCGAGACCGTGCGCCTCGGCATCGACGGGCTTGGTGTCCAGCAGCAGAAGTTCGTGGCGTATCCGGGGTAGCCATCCATCTGCTCGGAAGCCAAAGTGCCATTCCCGGCCTTGTGCCGGGAATCTCGTCACAGTGAACCCGTCAACCCGAGATGACCGGGACAAGCCCGGTCATGACGCGGCTGGATGCTCACCCGCGCACATCCGTGGTAAAGACCTTCTGCGCGATCTTCCAGCCATCCCGGACCTTCACGAAGGACAGGATGTCGGTGAAGAAGCGGGGCGGGATCGCGCAGGTCAGCTTGACATGCGCGAGATTGGCGCTGATCGCGTCGATGGTCAGGATCTGGTCATAGCGGCCGAGGCCGCTGGCCTTCGGGGCCGGGCGCTGCCGCACCGCGGCCAGCCACGTGTCACGCGGCGTGATCACGACCTCGCCATCGAGGCTCTGGGTCAACGCCGAGGTTGGCAGGAAAACCTCGGCCAGCTTGTCCGCATCGCCTTCATACAGCCCGTCAAGATAGGTCTGCGTGGCGGCGGCGATGGCGGCGATGTCGCTGTCAATCTGGTTCATGTCCGGTTTCCTGCCTTTATGGCTGCTGCCTCAAAGCCCCAGCATCAGCGTGATATTCTGCACTGCGGCGCCCGATGCGCCCTTGCCGAGATTGTCGAGCCGCGCAACCAGCACAGCCTGCCGGCGGGCCTCGTTGCCGAACACGCGCAATTCCAGCAGGTTGCTATCATTCAGTGCTTCGGGTTCGATCTTGCCACCCTCAGCGGCCACCTGATCGGTGGCGATGACCTTGACCCATGTGCTGCCGGCATAGGCGCGCTCCAGCACGGCCTGAAGATCGGCGACCGTTGGCCGGCCCGCGAGCAGATCGAGGTGCAGCGGCACGCTGACCAGCATGCCCTGCCGGAACCGGCCCACGGACGGCACGAAGATCGGCCGGCGCGTCAGGCCGGCATGAAGCTGCAGCTCCGGCACATGCTTGTGCTCCAAACCCAGCCCGTAAAGCTCGAAGGCGGGCGCGTTGTGCATCTCGTGGGCCTCGATCATGGCCTTGCCGCCACCCGAATAGCCCGAGACGGCATTGACCGTGACTGGATGGTCGGATGCCATCAGCCCCGCAGCCACCAGTGGCCTGATCAGAGCAATGCCGCCGGTCGGATAGCAGCCCGGGTTCGAGACCCGGCGCGCAGCCGCAACGGCCTTGACATGGCCCGGCGACAACTCGGGAAAGCCATAGGTCCAGCCCGGCGCGACGCGGTGCGCGGTGGAGGCATCGACGATGCATGGCCCGCCTCCGGGCAGGCTGTCGGCCAGCGCCACGGTTTCCTTCGACGCGTCATCCGGCAGGCACAGCACCACCAGATCAACGCCGCGCATCAGTTCGCGCTTGGCGTCGGTATCCTTGCGCTTGTCGGCGGCAATGCTGACCAGATCGATGCCGGGCATGGTGGCGAGGCGCTCGCGGATGCCGAGGCCTGTGGTGCCGGCTTCGCCGTCGATGAAGATGCGCGCGGACTTGGTCGCGGAATTGTTCATGGGCTTGGTCTCGTTAGGATGTCCGGAGAAGCAGAATCAGGGATGATCGGGCAAAAAAAAGAGCCGCGCGGGATGGCGCGGCTTGGGCAAACGGCTGGCTCAACCAGTCGTCACCATCCCAAGGGTCACCGCGCCCACGCAGCGGAGAGGCCACTTCGGCGTCGGCTCACGGCCGAGGACAATGGTGAAGGCAGCGCGGATCTCATCGGCGCGATATGCTGGCAAACGGGCTGGATGTCAATGGCGCGCATGGTGGCACGCACGATATCCGGCAGGCGCGGAATGGCGCTCGGTTCGCGATTCCAGTGACTTGGTCGCTGCGTCTTCGAGACTGATTCAGACGGCTGCCATTCTGATTCAAGACCTTCGCGCGGCACATCAGCTGCCAGCCGTCTTGAGGCGGTGATCAGGGCAGTGGCCGGTCGCGGACGACCGTGTAGATCAGCCAGGGCACAATCAGCGTCGCGGTCGAGAGCAGGATGCCGATGCCGCGCCAGAACGAGGGGTTCTCGGGCGCCTGCCCGTTGAAGGACGGCACAAGATGGATGCCCCAGATCATCACAAGCGGCAGCACGAAGGCCGTGACGGCGAGCAGCAGCCGCAACGGCAGATCAACGCGCCAGCGCAGGCAGATCAGGATCGACGGCAATGCGATCAGCGCCACAGCCACCACGGCAACGACTATGCGGAACATGCTGCGGCCTCGCCCTTGGGACACATCCTGTGCGCCGGGCTTGATGTGGGGTGCGCTGCCGCCCTTGGGAAGGGTGTTTCGGTGCCGGATCAGGGCAAAGCCGGCTGCCAACCCGGCGCAGGCACGATTCCGGAAGCTGACATGGAAAAGGCGGCCCGAAGGCCGCCTCTGATACCATGGGCTTTCCACCCTGAACCCTGCGTGAGACCCCGCAGCAGCCGGAGCGAAAGACCTCAGCGCTTCGAGAACTGGAAGCTGCGGCGGGCCTTGGCCTTGCCGTACTTCTTGCGCTCGACCACGCGGCTGTCGCGGGTCAGGAAGCCGGCCTTCTTCAGCGCACCGCGCAGTTCGGGCTCATAATAGGTGAGGGCCTTGGACAGGCCGTGGCGCACTGCGCCGGCCTGGCCGGATAGGCCGCCGCCCTTGACCGAAACCGTCACGTCATACTGGTCTTCGCGGTTGGCGATCTGGAGAGCCTGATTGAGGATCAGACGCAGGACCGGACGGGCGAAATAGACCGGCAGGTCGCGGCCGTTGATCATGATCTTGCCCTTGCCGGGCTTGATCCAGACGCGAGCAACGGCATTCTTGCGCTTGCCGGTGGCATAGGCGCGGCCCTGCTTGTCGAGCTTCTGGACGTGGCGCGGGGCTTCGGGAGCGGCAGCTGCCGTGCCCTTGAGCTGGTCAAGAGACTGAAGGATTTCGGCCATGCTCAAGCCCTCGCATTCTTGCGGTTGAGAGAGGCCACGTCGAGGGCCTCAGGCTGCTGTGCGGCGTGGGGGTGCTCCGCGCCCTTGTAGACGCGCAGGTTGCCGAACTGTGCACGGCCAAGCGGGCCGCGCGGCAGCATGCGCTGCACGGCCTTCTCGACGATGCGCTCAGGAAAGCGGCCTTCGAGAATGAACTTTGCGGAACGTTCCTTGATGCCGCCGATGAAGCCAGTGTGGTGATAATACACCTTCTGGTCCTTCTTGCGGCCTGTCAGGAGAACCTTCTCGGCATTGATGATGATGACGTTGTCGCCGCAGTCGACATGGGGCGTGAACGAGGCCTTGGTCTTGCCGCGCAGATGCATGGCAACAATCGCGGCCAGACGACCGACCACAAGGCCTGCCCCGTCAATCACAACCCACTTCTTTTCGACTTCGGCGGGCTTCAGCGAGCGTGTCGCTGTGGTGAGCGCTGTCATGACAGACCCCTACCCGTTTGAGGACGTTGGAAACGAATGCCGCCAGAGCGCGGGGCCCTGGCGGCGGTGTGGAGGCTGTATGGAGCAGGAGGATCAGGTTGTCAATGACATTGTATTGTCAATATAATCCCTAACAATATGATTTTAATGTATTTTCCAGAAGCGGTATTATTTTACCGTTATTGCTGCGAGCCTCGGTTGTCAGCCGGTCGGGATCGAATAGGTGCCGGTGGCGTGGCAGACGATGGCCGGCGTGCCCTCGGAGAAGATGGCGACCTCCCCCATGGCCAGACGCTTGCCGAGCTTGTGCAGCCGGCACTCGCCGATCAGCGCGCTTTGTCCGGGCTTGCGCAGGAAATTGAACGACAGGTTGGTCGTGACAGCGAGACCGACCGGCCCGATCTGGGCCAGCACGGCCACATAGAGCGCCAGATCGGCAAGCGCCATCATCGTGGGGCCGGAGATGGTGCCGCCGGGCCGGACATGTTTCGGGTGGTAGTCGCAGCGCAGGCGCGCGGTCAGCGGCCCTACAGCCTCGACATGGAAGGTCTTGCCGCCATGATGAATCTGGGGAAACTCGGCATCGAGAAAGGCGTCGATCTCGGCGGCAGTCATCTTGGTCATGGACGGGTCGCCATCTTGGCAGGCATGGGAGTTGGTCCATGTCTCGCGAGACGGGCGCGGCGGTCAAGCCCGGACATGACGGGCGTGTCGATAGCGTCTAGGATTGCCGCCAAAGTGGACACTTCCCGGAACACGGACATCTGGCATGAACCTCCAGACCACCCTGCCCTTCGTGCTGCGCGAGGACCATGATGGCGTCGCGACACTGACCCTCAACCGGGGCGCCCAGCGCAACCCGTTATCCGAGGGCATGATCGCGGCACTGGCGGAGCAATTGGCCGGGATCGCATTGGGCCGCTCCGTCAAGGCAGTGGTGCTGGCCGCGCACGGGCCGGTGTTTTCGGCGGGCCATGACCTCAAGGAAATGAGCGCCCGGCGCAGCGATGCGGACCGCGGACGGGCCTATTTCAGCGATGTGCTTGGCCGCTGCGCCACGCTGATGCAGGCCATCGTGAGCCTGCCGCAGCCGGTGATCGCGGCTGTCGAGGGGGTGGCCACGGCGGCCGGCTGCCAGCTTGTGGCCAGCTGCGACCTGGCTATGGCTGGGGCCAACGCGCAGTTCTGCACGCCAGGCGTCCATATCGGGCTGTTCTGCTCGACGCCGATGGTGCCGCTGTCGCGCAACCTGTCGAACAAGCATGCCATGGAAATGCTGCTGCTGGGCGAGATGACGACGGCCACTGATGCCGCGCGCATGGGTCTGGTCAACCGCGTCGTGGCCAGCGGCGAGGCCCTGGCGGAGGCCCGCCGGCTCGCTGCCATCATCGCCTCGAAGGCTCCCGCCACGGTCCGAACCGGCAAGCGCACCTTCTATGAGCAGCGCGAGATGACGCTGGACGCAGCCTATCGCCATGCCAGCGCCGTCATGGTCGAGAACATGCTGGCCCGCGACGCCGAGGAGGGCATCGGCGCCTTCATGGACAAGCGCGCCCCGGTCTGGGAGCCGTGAGCGCGCCCCGCCGTGAGGAATGGGCATGGACGGTGGGACTGAGCGGGGTCTTGCAATTGCCGGCGAAGCCCGCCACCTCTTGGCCATGAACCACGACAGCTATGATGACAGCTATATCCGCGACATCCTCAAGTCCGTGAAGCGCATCGCACTTGTCGGGGCCTCGGCCAACGAGGCGCGGCCAAGCTACATCGTCATCAAGTATCTTCTGGACCGCGGTTATGAGGTCACCCCGGTCAATCCGGGGCTGGCCGGCCAGATGCTGCTGGGCCGCATGGTCTATCCGGATCTGAAAAGCATCCCGGGTCCGATCGACATGGTCGAGATTTTCCGTAATTCGGAAGCGGCAGGGCCGATCACCGATGAAGCGCTGTTGCTCGACCCCTCGCCGGGCGTGATCTGGATGCAGCTTTCGGTGCGCAACGACGAGGCTGCCGCTCGGGCGGAAGCGCGCGGCGTGACCGTGGTGATGAACCGCTGCCCCAAGATCGAGTATGGCCGGTTCTCCGGCGAAATCGGCTGGCAGGGCATCAATTCCCGCCTGTTGTCATCCAAGAAGCCCACGCTCGCCGGCAAGGGTTTCCAGAAGTTCACGATCAACCGCCCGGGCAGCTAACGCCCCGATTTGTTGCGTGGCCGCACGGCTTGCCGCCGGGTGCGGCAATCGTGCCGTTTGTCGGGAGTGCGGCAAGGGCTTATGGCTGACATCCGAACCGGAGCACGACTGACCATGCGCAAGCGAACCCGCAAACTGATCGGCGCCGTGGCGATGCTGGTGTTCGTCTGCGTCTACGCGCTGATGGCGATGGCGCTTGCACAGGGGCGGATCACCGAATCGTCCACGTTCTGGCAGACGCTTTGGTATGCCTTCCTCGGCCTGTTCTGGATCGTGCCGCTGCTGCCGCTGATCAAATGGATGGAGCGGCCCGATCCGGGCGAAGAGCCCCCGCAGGTCATTCCGCGCTGACGGATCAGGCCACCTGAAGGCGCCGGCCCCAGTTCAGGGCCATGAGAGGCAGACCGGAGATCAAAGCCTTCAGAGCGTCCGCGTTCTGGTGATAACCATTGAGTGAGACGCGCGGCAGGGCGTGCAAATGCTGCGCATGTTCGGCAAAGACATGGCCAGGACGGGTCGTCACCGCCGTCCGGAATCCGGCATCACGGGCAATCGCGAACTCGCGCGGGCCTGCTGAGGTCGCATCCCCAACCGGATAGGCCATGTGGTGGACCGGGCGACCAAGCTCGAAGGCGATACGGTCCCTCGCTTCGACGATCTCGGGCTGGGCGACATGCACCGGGTGACGCGCCAACATCAGGTGCGTCTTGGTGTGGGCACCGATGGTCAGCCCGGGCTCGGCGGCCAGTGCACGCAATTCGTCCCAGTCGAGGCAAAGGTCGTGGGTCAGGGCGGCGCTGTCGATGCCGGCCTCGGCACCCAGGGCCGCAATGGCATTGCGCAGTTCCGCCTCGGGGCGCGCGCGCAGGGCCCAGTAGATCTCGTCGAAGGCGATGTGCATCGCCTCGGGTTGGCGGGTCTCGTGGTCGAGGATGCGGCCTGCCACCGTCATGGTAACACGCGGCAGTGCGCGGATCGCTGCCTCAAGTTCGACCCACCACAGCGCGGCGGTGCCGTCGGCAAAGCCGGTGGTGACATGCATCGTCCAGGGTGCGCGATGACGCCTGAGGATCGGAAGGGCATGATCGCGGTTGTCGCGGAAGCCGTCATCGAAGCTGAGGGCGACGGCGAAATGGTCACGGCGCGGGCCTGCAATCCGAGCGGCCATCTCGTCCATGTCGACCAGATCGTAGCCTTCGCTGCGCACCAGCGCGAGGGCTTCATCCAGCCATTCGGGCGTGATCTCGAGCAACTGGTTCGGCGCAAAAGCGTGGCCCCGCCATGGCCGGACACTGTGCAGCATCAGGATCGCGCCGACGCCTTGTGAGAACCCGCGCGCCCAGCGATGGGCGCGCGTGGCGGCAATCACCTTGAAGGCACTCGCAAAGGCGAAGTGCCGCAGGTTCATCGGCGATTTGTCATTGTCAAACCGTTTAGCGTGATCAGGTGAAGTATTTGACATCATACCATCTTCACCCGCTTCCTCCAACAGAGGGTTAAGGTTCGCCGGTCGTTTGCGCAGAAGACCGTGGCGGGCCATCGGCGGACGGACGGGACAGGACAGGACCATGCAGGCAATCGCGCAACGGGAGCAGGCCGCGGAGGCGTTGACGACAGCGTCCGAGGCGTCATGGTCATGGTCGGCGCAGGCCGTGGGCTTCAACGAGATCGAGGCGGACTGGCGCTGGTTTGAACAGCATGGCGAACTCACCCCCTACCAGTCGATCGACTGGGTCAGGAGCTATGCCGCTGATGCACTGGAGACCGACGGCGCAACGCTCGCCCTGGTGGTGATCCGCTCGGCACAGGCGCGCACGCTCGCCATCCTGCCACTGGCCGTGCGCACGCGCCTTGGCCTCAGGACGGCGTCCTTCGTCGGCGGCAAGCATGCCAATTTCCACATGGCGGTGTTTGCTCCGGGCGTGATGCAGCGGCTTGATGCGGACGGAGCGCGCCGCATGCTTCAGGACGCTGCGGCGAGCATCGGCGGCGTCGATGCCTTCGTGCTGCCGTGCCAGCCGGAAAGCTGGAACGGTATTGCCAATCCGTTCGCGCTCATCGACGGCCAGTCCTCGGCCAACCCGGCCTACAAGCTGGTGATGGACGGGGATATCGAGGCCACCTTCCAGAGCGCGATGAGCCCGCATGCCCGCAAGAAGCACAAGCACAAGCGCGCCCGCTTCGCCGAACTCGGTGCTTCCTTGCTCGTTGTGCCAGAGACCGATGCCGCGAAAGAGACCATTCTCGCGACCTTCCTCCGCCAGAAGGCGCTGCGGTTTGCCCAGATGGGCATCGACAACCCCTTTGCCGATGACCGTGTAGCGGCCTTCCTCAGGCGTGGAGCCGGGCTTGATGGCGGGCGACCCGCTCTGTTCCTGGCTGCGCTGGAACTCAATGGAGACACCGTCGCCACCTATATCGGCGCCGAGGTCCGGGGCCGGTTCAGCGGCATGGCCACCTCGTTCGAGCCGGATCCGGTGGCGATGAAATACAGCCCCGGCGAAATCCTGCTTCTCGATCTGATCCGGCACCGCTTTAGCAATGGTGTGACGGTGTTTGATCTGGGCGTCGGTGAGGCGCGCTACAAGTCGACCTTCTGCAACCAGACCGACGATCTCATAGACAGTTTCGTGGCGATCAGCCTCCGCGGCAGCCTGCTGGCCGCTGCCATGCGGCTGGCAACGATGGCCAAGGGGTCGATCAAGCGTTCCCCTCGCCTTTATGCAGCCCTGATGAGCGTCAAGCGGCTGAGGCAGCGCCCTACGCCATCTGCGGCTGGCGCGCCATAGGACTGAGGTCGAGCCCTTCGTCGAACACCGCGATCGTCACCGGCATGTCGTGGCCTTCGCCGACCCGGTAGGCGGTCTCGACGGCATGGCCGTTGGCAAGCTGATCGGCCAGCACGACCGCGCCATCGACCAACGGCATCAAGGCGGGCTGGAAGCGGTGCAGGTCGCGGCTCGACACCTCGATCAGCACGTAGTCATATGCATCGGTCAGGGCATCGAGCGCCACATCGAGCAACCCGTCGGCGTTGATCACGGCCTCACGCCCGGCGCGGCCCGCGGTGATGACATGGAGGCGGCTTTGCGGATCGCGGTCGATAATGTCCGCGAAGCTGGCATCGCCCGACAGCAACTCCGACAGGCCTGCCATGCGGGAGCGCTCGCCGGATGTCAGGTCTATCAGCAGCGCAGTGTGGTCCTCGGCCAGTTCGCCACCAAGCAGGCGTGCGGCTCCGGCACGGGTGCCAGCATCCAGCATCAGCAGGCGTGAGCCGCCGGCATCGTCACTCGGGCGCACGCAGGAGGCCAGTTCCTCGCCCCAGCTTCCGGCATCGTTCATCATCAGCCGGAGATGCGAGAGGCGGCCCGCATGGGTGATCAGGCCGGCGACGTGCGCGCGGCGAGCATCGCGTGCCGTCTCTTCGGCGGCAGCGACAGCCGGATCGCCGGCGGCGTCAGCACCGCTGTCAGCATCGTCCTGCATCCGGGCGCGGCTGCCGCCCATGCTTGAAAATCGCGCGGCACCGCGCGGCACGGGCTGCGGCTGCGGCACCGGGCCGGCCGCCGTGGCGGACTGCACGGCACGCCCCGAAAGCAATTCGCGCGAGATGACCGAGGCCAGCGCCAAGAAGAACGTCGCCAGTGTGGCAACAGCCACGGTCGGCACCTTCTTGGGGAAGCTTGGCGTCATCGGCGTGATCGCGCGCGAGATGATGCGGGCATCGGCCGGAGCGGCATTGTCGGCGTCGCGGGCCAGCGCCTCGCGCTGGCGTCCGAGGAACTGTTCGAGTTGCTCTCGCTGGGTCCGGGCCTCACGTTCGAGGGCGCGGAGCTGCACCTCGCTTTCGTTGGCCTCGGTGACCATGCGCTTCTGCGTCTCGATCGTGGCGCTGACGGTCTCGACACGCGAGCCGGCAATACGGGCCTCGTTCTCAAGCGTCCGCACCGTACGCTCGACTGTGGCGCGGATCTGGTTTTCCAGATCGCCGATCTGGGCGTTGAGTTCCTTGATGCGCGGATGCTCGGGCAGCAGCGTGCGCGTTTCCAGCGCAATCTGGGCGCGCAAGGTGCCGCGCTGCTCGATCAGGCGGCGGATCACCTCATTGTTGGCGATGTCCGGCACTTCGAAAGTGCGCCCCGTGCGGATCGCCTCGCGCAGGATGCGGGCCTTGGCTTGCGAGTCGGACTGCACGGCGCGTGCGCTGGACAATTGCTGGGACAGGTCGGCCAGTTGCTGCTGGATGATGGTGGTGTTGTTGGCGCCGATCAGCAGGCCGGAGTGGGCACGGAATTCCTCGACGCGTGCCTCGGCTTCCTGCACCTTCTGGCGCAGCGGCGTGATGGCGCTGCCGAGCCAGGTGGAGGCACCGCGTGCGGTATCCTTCTTGGCGGCTTCCTGCGCTTCGAGATAGACAGCCGCGATGGTGTTGGCCGCCTTGGCCGCCAGTTCGGCATCGCGCGACTGGAATTCGATGGCCACGATGCGGGAGCGCGTGACCGGAAAGACCAGCAAGGCATCGTAATACTTTTCAAGAACCCGGTCCTCGGGCGTGCGATCTGCCGGATTGCGCGACAGGCCGATCTTGACGAGCAGTTGCGAGCCGCTGCCGAACAGGCGTGCCCCTGAATCGAACTCAGGGTTGCCGACGAGATTGAGGCGGCGAATGGCTTCGCGGGCGAGATCGCGGCTCATCACTACCTGCACCTGACTGGTGACCGCCTCGGTGTCGATGCGATCGACGCTGACGTCGCGATCCCCTGCCGGGCGCGTATAGAAGCCGTCCCGTGCTTCGAGCAGCAGGCGGGCCTCCCCCGTGTATTTCGGCGTCAGCATGTGCACGAGCACGAACGAGCCGACCAGCGCGACCAGCGTGGGGATGATGATCCAGAACTTGTGTGCCGCCACTGCGCGCCACAGGGCGTTGAGATCCAGCATGCCGTCGGCGGACGGCGCCGGAGCGCTGCGCTGCGCCGAAGCTTCGACCGATGTCATGGCACCACCACTCAACTCAGGAATTACACGTCGGGGTGGCCAGCCGCAGACGCGGCGGTCGCCATGACCCGCACATGAATTACGACTGATTAAGGTTGATGTTGGGTTAAGAGCCGGCGCGCGCCCTGCTCCCAGGCAACGAAATGCAATGACAGCGCGCATCGCCGCAAGCCGGGCTGGAGAGATTTTATTAACCCTAACAGCCTACTTCTCAACGCATGTTGAGTATGTCTCACGGTGTTGTCCCATGTTCCGGAAACTGATCCTGGCTCTGGCTACAACCGGATTCGTGCTGGGCGCGTGCGCGCCTCGGCACCATGAGTTCGCCGGCGAGTTCGCCAGCGGGCATGAGCAGCGTGCACCCTACCAGCTCGCCACCGGGGACCGGCTCCGGGTTATCGTGTTCGGGCAGGACAACCTGTCCAACATCTATGCCGTCGATAGCCAGGGCCGCATCTCGATGCCACTGATCGGGGCCGTCGATGCAACCGGGCGCTCCACCGGCCAGCTCGAACGCCAGATCGAGGCCCGCCTGCGCGGCGGCTTCCTGCGTGAGCCGAAGGTTTCGGTCGAGGTCGATGCCTACCGTCCTTTCTTCATACTCGGCGAGGTTACGGCATCAGGCCAGTTCCCTTACGTCAACGGCATGACCGTCCAGACCGCCGTCGCCATTGCCGGCGGGTTCACGCCGCGCGGCGACCGGCAGGTTGCGGTGATCTCGCGTCAGGTCAACGGCGAGTTCCTCACCGGGCAGGTGCCGCTGACGCAGCCCGTCCTGCCAGGTGACACGATCACCATCCGCGAACGCTGGTTCTGATCAGGCGCCGGAAAGGCTGACGCATGACCCGGCCCGACAAGCCGCTTCGCATCCTGCATGTCTTCCGCTCCCCCGTGGGGGGGCTGTTCCGCCACGTGCTGGATCTGGCGCGAGGGCAAATGGCGCGAGGGCACGAAGTCGGCCTGTTCTGTGATCTGAACACTGGCGGGCAACGTGCCAGCGACGTGCTGGCCGGGCTTGCCCCGCATCTGTCGCTCGGTCTGACGCGCCTGCCGATGACGCGCAATCCGGGGCCGGGCGATATCAGCGCAGTACTGGCTTTCCGGCGGGCCCTCGCAGCCCATGCCCTGGACATCGTCCACGCGCACGGCTCCAAGGGTGGGCTCTATGGTCGCCTGCCTGCGAGGCTGTCGCCGGGTCGGCGCTATGCCACGCTCTACACGCCCCATGGCGGGAGCTTCCACTTCACGTCCGGACGCCTCGGCCACCGCGCCTTCATGGCCGTCGAGCGCCTGCTGGAGCCGGCCACCGACATGTTCACCTTCGAGAGCCGGTTCATCCTCGATCGTTTCGTGGAGCAGATGGGCCGGATGCCGCGCAGCGACCATCGTATCGTGCTGAACGGGCTGGCGGAGGTCGAATTCGACCCCGTCGACAACCGTGGCGCGACGTTCGACCTGCTGTTCATCGGTGAAATCCTCACTGCCAAGGGCATCGATACCCTGATTGAGGCCCTTGCCCTGCTCCGCAGCCGCGATGGGCTCACGCCAACCCTGCTGCTGGTGGGAGCCGGGCCAAACGAGGCCATGCTGAAAGATATGGCCCGCGAGCGCGGCGTTGCCGACCAGTTGACCTGGGCACCGCCGGGGCCGATCCGCGCTGCGCTGCCACGCGCACGGGTGATGGTGATGCCATCGCGCGCCGAAAGCCTGCCCTATGTGGTGCTGGAAACCACGGCGGCAGCGCAACCCCTGATCGCCACCCGGGTTGGCGGCATCCCGGAAATCTACGGACCGGACCATTCCACCCGTCTGATCCCGCCGCAGGATGCGGCTGCGCTGGCTGATGCCATCAAGGTCACGCTCGCCCTGCCGCCAGCCGAGCTTGCGTCGCGCGCGGCCGATCTTGCCCGCCATGTCCGGGCGCATTTCTCGGTCGATACGATGGTGGATGGCGTGCTGGCAGCCTGCCACGACGCCCTGGCAAAACGGCGGGACGCAGCATGATGCCGCCTCGTCTTAAGCCTTCGTCGAGACTTCCATGTTAACGGAATGAAGCGCCGAACACGCATTTCGGGCAGGCAATGACGTCAACGATGGCGAGCATTTTACTGGATATTTCCGCCATCGCTGCCGGAATACTTTTCTTCCAGAACAAAACTACCCGGTGATCGCCATGTCTGCTTTCGACGTCAGAGACATCATCAAGGCCAGCGGCGAGACCAAGACGGATGGCGGCGGCATCGCGGCAATGGGCGGCAGCAACCGGCCGCTGCACCCGCTGGCCGAGCGCATTGCCGCCATGCCGTTCCGCAAGAGCCTGTCGCCCGTCATGGTCGAGGGGCTGGTGCGCCTGTTCGAAATGGCCATCGTGGCGATCATCGGACTGGCCATCTTCGCGGTCTACGTCTTTCCGGTGGTTCGCTACAGCCAGCCCTATGCCATTGCCATTCCGGTGATCTCGGTCTCGACCGTAGCGATCTTCCAGGCGCTGCACCTGTATCATGTCGGGGCGATGCGCTCCTTCGCGCCGCAGAGCCTGCGCCTGCTGGCCGGCTGGTCGGCCCTGTTTCTAGCGGCCATCGCCGCTTTCTTCATGCTCAAGGTCGGTGAGGAGTTCTCGCGGGTCTGGCTGGTGTCGTGGTATGTGGCCGGGCTTGTGGCCATCATCCTGTCGCGCATCGCGTTGTCCTTCATGCTGAGGTCGCTGACACGCTCGGGCCGGCTGGAGCGCCGCACTGCTATCGTCGGTGGCGGAGAGGCCGGCATCGGCCTGATCGAGGCCCTCGAAGGGCAGCACGAATCGGGCGTGCGCATCGTCGGCGTGTTCGATGATCGCAACGATGACCGCTCGCCGGACACGGTGGGCGGATACCCCAAGCTCGGCACGGTCGAGGATCTGGTGGAGTTCGCGCGCCGCACGCATCTCGATCTCGTGATCTTCACCTTGCCGATCTCGGCGGAGTCGCGCCTGCTGCACATGCTGCGCAAGCTCTGGGTGCTGCCGATCGACATCCGGCTCTCGGCGCACATGTCAAAGCTGCGCTTCCGGCCCCATTCCTATTCCTACATCGGCGCCGTGCCCGTGCTCGATGTCTTCGATAAGCCGATCGCCGACTGGGACATGGTGATCAAGATGGTGTTTGACCGCGTGGTCGGCACCCTGGCGCTGATCGCGCTATCGCCGGTGATGCTGATCACCGCCATCGCGGTGAAGCTCGACTCGAAAGGGCCGGTGTTCTTCCGCCAGAAGCGCTATGGCTTCAACAACGAGATGATCGAGGTCTTCAAGTTCCGCTCGATGTATACTGACCAGTCCGACGCGACCGCCGCAAAGCTGGTGACCAAGGGCGACCCGCGCGTCACCCGCGTGGGGCGCTTCATCCGCAAGACCTCGATTGACGAATTGCCGCAACTCTTCAACGTCGTGTTCAGCGGCAATCTCAGCCTTGTCGGCCCGCGTCCGCACGCCGCGCATGCCAAGGCCCAGGAACAGCTCTACGATCAGGTCGTCGATGGCTATTTCGCGCGGCATAAGGTCAAGCCCGGCATCACCGGGTGGGCGCAGGTCAATGGCTGGCGCGGCGAGACCGACACCGAGGACAAGATCCAGCGCCGTGTGGAACATGACCTCTATTACATTGAGAACTGGTCCGTCCTGTTCGACCTCTACATCCTGATCATGACACCCGTTTCGCTGCTCAAGACCGAGAACGCGTATTGAGCGCCCTCCCCGACCAGGGCGCGGGCTGGGCTGCGCCGGCTGGCGGCAGGCACTACAGCCTGTCGATCGGGCGGGTGCAACGCTTCGTGCTCTGGCTGTTCGTGTTCTGCGGCTGCTTTGCGCTGTTCGAACCCTCGCCTTACGAGGTGATGTTCCTTGTCACGCTGTTCGTGTTCATGGTCACGGGCCTGCGCATCAATGCCAAACTGCTGCCAATGGTCGTGCTGCTGCTGCTGTTCAACATCGGCGGCATCTTTTCGCTGATCCCGTTCATGGACGAGCCCGACTCGGTGCGCTTCATCGTGGTCGGCGTCTACCTGATGTTCACGGCGATCCTGTTCGCGGCGCTGCTCTCGGATGATGCCGAAGGGCGGCTCAACACGATCCGCCAGGGCATGATCGCCTCGGCCTGGCTGGCCGCCAGCGCCGGCATCATCGGCTATTTTAATGTCGGCGGGCTGGGCGAATACCTCACGCTCTACAACCGCGCCTCGGGCACCTTCAAGGATCCCAACGTGTTCGGTCCGTTCCTGGTGCTGCCGATCGTGTTCGTGGTGCAGGCCATCCTTCTCAAGCGCATCGGGCTGGTGGCCGGGATTTTGCTGATGAGCGTGCCGGTGCTGGGGCTGTTCCTGTCCTTCTCGCGCGGGGCCTGGGCCAACCTCGTCGGCGCGACGCTGCTGCTGTTCGCGCTGACCTTCCTGACAGCGCCGACCGCGGCACAGCGCAGCCGGGTCATCGGCTTTGCGATCCTGATCGTCATGGCGGCGGTGATGGCCCTGTTGGCGCTGCTCACGGTGGACGGCATCCGCGAGATCTTCAACGAGCGCGCCAGCCTCAACCAGTCCTACGACATGGGCGTGCAGGGCCGCTTCGGCAACCAGATCAGGTCCATCGGCATGCTGCTGGAGATGCCGAACGGCATGGGTCCGCTGCGCTTCCGCTTCCACTTCCCCGAGGACCCGCACAACACCTACATCAACGCCTTCGCCTCCTATGGCTGGCTTGGCGGCTTCTCCTACGTCGCGCTGGTGGTGGTGACCATGATCGCCGGCTGGACGATGGTCTGGCGGCGCTCGACCGTGCAGCCTTACGCCATCGCCATCTGGTCGGTGCTGTTCATCACCCTGTTGCAGGGCCTCCAGATCGACATCGACCACTGGCGCAATGTCTACCTGCAACTGGGCCTCGTCTGGGGCCTGCGCGCCATCACGCCGGAGCCGGCGCGCGGGGCTCAGGTCTAGGCGGCCTTGCGCACCAGCACGAAGGCATGGGTGCTCATCAGGCGCCAGTCGATGCGGGCGGCAAGGCGGTTGAACAGGTCATCGGCCTCACGGATCACCGGCATGCGTTTGAAGTAGCCATGGCCCCAGAATGGCTGGACATGGATGTCACCGAAGCCGGCCTTCTCCAGCATCGGGCGCAGCGTCCGCTCGGACGAGACGCAATGGTCGTAGAGCGCCGCGAACTTGGGGTCGCTGCCGCCGTCGCGCCTTGCCGGATAGAGCGCATGGACGATGGCGCGAGAGAGCTTTTCCGGGATCATGCGGTTGACCATGAACACTGGCGCATAGATCGTCGGGAAGAAGGCCAGCGCCACCCCGCCCGGCTTCAGCAGGGTGTGGATGTTGTTCCAGGCGCGCTCAACGCCGTCGACATGCTCGAAGACCATGCGCGAGAACATCAGGTCGAAGCGGCCGGGCCTTGCGTCGGTCTCGCTGAGGTCGCCGGCGATGTTGAAGCAGGCTTTGGCCAGCCCCTGCGGTGCGCAATCAAGCTCGTTCTGGTCGATGTCGTTGACGGTCACGGACAGGCCACGCAGCGCCGGATTGGTGGGCAGGAAGCCTGGGTCGCGCCCCCCGCCGATTTCGCACAGCGCGCTGAGGCCGAAGCGGCGGGAGAGCCGCAGCACCAGTTCCTCGTAGTGCGACCAGGCCCAGTCGGAATGCCAGTGAGGCTCCATCTCGGCGACCAGTTCGGCCAGCACGCCCCTGGCTGGCAGCGCGCTGGCCATGGCCGTCCGGGCAATCTGCTTTTTGCGTTCGGCGGTGGCTGACATGGCGTGCTCCTGCCCTCTGCGTCAGGAAAGAGAAGCGCACGTCAACCATTTGCTAACCAAGCAAAGCCTGCCCGCATGGTAAGGCGGCATCATTAATCGGGCGGTCCGATCAGCCGGATGGCTGGCCGACCTCCCAGGCGCCGCGCTCCGGATCGAGGCCGATCAGCGCAAGGCCGTGGGCGATGGATTCGAACTGACCGCCGGAATCGAGCTTTTCAGCGCCGAACCGCGCGCTGAAGAGGCGCCGCACCGCCGGGATGAAGGATGTGCCGCCGGTGAGAAAGACCTTGTCGATGCCGGCTTGCGCCATGCCCTGCTGCACCAGCAGGCCTTCGACCGAAGCATCGATGCGGGCCAGATCGTCGGCGATCCAGCCCTCGAACTGCGCCAGAGTGATGCTGCGTTCGATGGTGATACCGCCCTTCCTGAACACGAAGTCCGCTTTCGGCTGCGATGACAGCGTCACCTTGGCTGCCGAGATCGCGCGGTAGATGGCGAACCCCCAGTCATTCTCGATGACGTCCATCAGGTGCTGGATCAGGTCGGGCCTGAGCGCGATCTTCTTGAGCTTGTCGAGTTCGCGCTGGTTCTCGGGCGACTTCAGCATGGCCAGTTGATGCCAGCGGGCGAAATTGGCGTAGTAGTGTGCCGGCACCTCCATGACCTTGCCCATCGAGCGGTACTGGCTGCCCTTGCCGAGCAGCGGGGCGACCACGGCGTTGATGATGCGGTAGTCGAAGCTGTCACCGGCGATTCCAAGCCCCGCATGGCCCATGGGGATGGCGCGCATCGCCCCGTTCCGGCGCTCGAAGCGGATGATTGAGAAATCGGAGGTGCCGCCGCCGAAGTCGCCGACAAGGATGGTCGCATCGTGTTCGAGACGCTGGGCATAGTAGTAGGCAGCCCCCACCGGCTCGTAGACATAGCTAGGCTTTGCCAGCCCGGCCTGGGCATAGGCCGCGTCATAGCGCCGGTGCGCCAGGGCCTCGTCAGGTTTGCCGCCGGCAAAGGCCACGGGGCGACCCGCGACAATGGTGGCGCCGGCATGCGGAATCTGGCCGTGCGAATCCTCAAGCACGAGGCTGAAGAAGCGGGCCAGCAGGTTCTCGAACAGGAAACGGGTCGAGAAGATGCGCGTGTCGCGGAACACTGCGCTGGCAATGTGGCTCTTGAACGACTGGATAAAGCGCGTTTCGCCGACAGAGCCGAGATAACGCTCGATGGCGTAGGGCCCACCGGTGGTCTCCACCGTGAGGATGCGGTTGGCATCTATGCGCTCGAAGCACAGCACCGAGCGATAGACGTCCTCGATCGCCCCGCCATGCGGATAGGTGACGATCTGAACGCCCTGCCCACGCCGCGCCACCGCAATGACGGTGTTCGTGGTGCCGAAATCGATACCGATGGCAACATCGGACATGGGCGGGGCTCCGGGCAACGACAGCGAACAGGCGGCCATGCACAGGCAAGGCCATGGGGCTGGGCCGTGCGGGATACAGGGACCGGACCTGAAAGGAAAGAGACTGTCGCGCCGGAATCGACGGCGCGCGGCGCAGGAATGGCCGTTGCCGCAGCGGCGGAAGAAAACCCCGGCCAGCCGCCGCATCGGCCGTTGCACAGCGGCTGAGCCGCCTCTATAAGCGCCGGTGTCGGGGCGTAGCGCAGCCCGGTTAGCGCACTAGTCTGGGAGACTAGGGGTCGGAGGTTCAAATCCTCTCGCCCCGACCAAAAACGTCAATGATTGCAGCGCCTTGCGTGCTGACCTGCATCCGTCTGCCGCGTGCGGATTGCACGGAGACCAGTGACGAAACGCGAACAGGGCCGCCCGAGTCCCCACGTCAGCTCCCGCACCATGTTCCCTGGCCGTTCGCGGCAGTGCCCGCCCGCTCAAATACCGGCCTGCGCAGCGTTACGCTGCCCATTCCATGACTTCGGGCAGCACATCGATGACCCCGGGACAACGATCCGCATTTCAGTCACCTGGACCTTGCGCCATGTCAGCCACTGAACTCCATCCTGAACGGAGCCCAAGGCGGTCAATGCACTTTGTTGTCAGCGCAGGACGTTCGGGGGCAGCGGCGGCTCCTCATTGAGCAGTATGATCGTCACCCGCCGGTTCGGCGAGAGGTAGGGGTTGTCGGGGAAGACCGGCTCGGTGTCGGCGCGTCCCGTCACGGACATGAAGCGGTCGTGGGGGAGCCCCGCAGCCGAAAGGATTTCGCGCACGGCGAGCGCGCGGCCGGCGGTGACGCCCCAGGAATCGGCACCCCGCACCGCGCCCGGGCGCACGGCGGATGTATGGCCGGTGATCGAAAGGCGGTTGGGCATCCGGCGCAGGGTCGGTGCGAGCGCCTGCAGCACCAGACGGGTGCGCTCGTAGGGCTGGACCGAGCCGTCGGGGAACATGGAGCGACCGTCCTGGTCCACGAGGGATACATTCAAACCCTCGTTGGTCGGCTCGATGACGATGTTGCGCGACATCTCGGCAATTTCAGGCACACGCTGAAGCGCCTGTCGCAGGCTGGCTGCAGCGCTGTGCTGTGCCTGCGCGCCGACGATCGGGCGGCTGGCGTCACGGCTCAAGCTGGAGCGGCGCGCTCCGTCATCCTGCGCGGGGTCGCCCGTCGCCGCGTCGCGCGTCGCCGACGGAGTGCGTCGCTCCGGCTCGGGTCGTGGGGTAGATGACTTGTTGCCTGACTTGTCAATCGCAGTGCCCATCAGGATGCCGCCAGCGCCACTGGTGCTGAGACTTATGGCCGACGGCCTGAAGTAATCCGCCAGGCCGACCTTCTGCTCCTTCGTCGTCATGTTAAGCAGCCACATCAGCAGAAAGAACGCCATCATGGCGGTCACGAAGTCAGCGTATGCGATCTTCCAGGCCCCGCCGTGGTGCCCGTGAGCGGCCTTCTTGATCTTCTTGATGATGATCGGCTGGTCGGACTTGGCCATTGGGTCCCTGCAGGAGATTGGGTCAGATGTTGGTGGGCAGATCGGCGGTAGCCGCTTCCACTTCGGCGAAAGTCGGGCGGACGTCGCTCATCAGAGCCTTGCGGGCAAATTCCACCGCCATCACCGGCGGCTGGCCGCTGATGTGCGAGAGGAGGCCCGCCTTGAGGGAGAGGTAGTACTTGGATTCCGCCTCGAAGGTGCCCTTGAGCGACTGCGCCATCGGCCCGAAAAAGCCATAGGCGACGAAGACGCCGAAGAAGGTGCCGACGAGCGCGCCGGCGATCAGACCTCCCAGCACCTCCGGCGGCTCGGCGATCGATCCCATCGTCTTGATCACGCCGAGCACGGCGGCGACGATGCCGAGTGCCGGCGTTCCATCGGCGATTCCCTGCATCGCACCAACGATACGCTCCTGCTCCTGGTGGTGCGTCTCCAGCTCCTCGTCCATCAGGGCGTCAATCTCGTGGACGTTGTCGGCACCCAGCGTCAACATGCGCATGTAGTCGCAGACGAACTCGACCGCATGGTGGTTCGCCGCAAAAGTCGGGAAGGCATTGAACAGCGTCGAATCGTGTGGATTTTCAATGTGCTGCTCGAGCGCGAGCAGGCCCTTCTGCTTCACAAGCCTGTACAAGGAGAACTGCATCGCCAGCAGTTCGACATAGGCTTCCCGCTTGTACTTGGGGCCCTTGAAGATCGTCCCGAACATGGCCGGCACAGCCTTGAGCACAGGCCCGCTGTTGCCGATGACAAAGGCACCGATCGCTGCACCGAGGATGATGACATACTCCCACGGCTGCCAAAGCACGCCGAGTTTGCCGCCCATGGCGGCATAGCCACCGAAGACGCAGAGGATGACGATGATTGAGCCGACAATCAGCCGCATGGATTTGCCACCTTCGAGTCGCAGCAGGTCCAACCCCTGCGAAGCTACTCCTTTTCAGATCAAGTGAAGGATCGTGGTTAAAGGCAAGTTTACGCCGCGTTCAAAGGCCCTGTGCACCTGCCCGGAAAAGCTCCGTCGACGGACGCAACGTCGGCAAAGCAGGTCACGACCAGGTGCGTGCCCGGAGTCAGCCCGGCATCCCGGTTGAGCCCTTCGCGTCAGGCCTGCCCGGCGACGCCTCAAATCACGGCTTCGATCAGGAACGGGCCGTTTTCAGCGAGGCCGGCGCGCAGGGCTGCGGTGAAGGCTTCGGCGCTTTCGGCGCGGATGCCGGGAACGCCCATGCCCTTGGCCAGCGACACCCAGTCCAGCGCCGGATTGTCGAGCGAGAGCATGTCCAGCGCCTTGCGGCCCGGATTGGAGGCTCCGACGGCCGTCAGTTCGCCGGTCAGGATCGCGTAGCTGCGGTTGGCCCAGATGATCGTGAGCACGTTGGCGCGGATGCGGGCCTGGCTCCAGAGGGCCTGAAGCGTGTACATGGCGCTGCCATCAGCCTGCAGGTTGATGACCTTGCGGGCGGGTGCGGCCACGGCGGCCCCGAGCGCCATGGGTGGTCCGATGCCGATCGAGCCGCCGGTGATCTGGAGCCAGTCATGCGGCGCGGCATTCTGCGTCATGGCGCTGGAATAGCGGCCGCTGGTGATCGATTCATCGACGATGATCGTGCCCTCTGGCATCATCGCCGCGACCGCAGCGGTAGCGCTCTCCGCCGTGAGCGCGCCGCGCGGCAAGGGCGGCGGATCATAGGCCAGCCGAGGCGCATCGGCAGCGCGGGCACCGACCGCCTCGGCGAGTTCGGCGAGGACAGCAAGGACATCATGGGTGCCATCGGCCAGCGGGATGATCTCTGCATGATCGGGCGCGAGCCGGCTGGGCCTGCCCGGATAGCCAAAGAAGGCCACGGGATCGGGCGCGCCGACCAGCACGATGGAACGGTAGGGCGCCAGCGTCTCCAGCGAGACATCGAGCGGATAAGGCAGCCTCGGCAGGTTGACCCGCCCTGCCCCGCGCTCGATGCGCGACAGCGAGGTGCGGCCCATCATGCTGGCTCCCGTGCGGGCAGCGATGGCTCCGGCAAGCTCCAGCCCGGCGGCGCGGACGGCATCGGCTCCCAGGAAGATCAGCGTCTCCGCGCCCTTGCCAAGGGCGGCCACGGCGCGGGCCATCAGGGCAGCATCAGCGCTCTTGCGCGGAGGCGGCTCAGCGGCGACAACCGGCGCTGAGCCCGGGCCCCAGGCCGTGTCAGCGGGCAGGATCAGCGTGGCGATCTGGCCCGGCCCGGCAGGACAGGCCGTGCGGGCAGCGGTGATGGCGGCAGCGCCATCTGCCGCGATGCCGCGGCTATCGCGCCCGGTGCGGACCCAGTGCGACATCGGACGGGCCACGCCTTCGGTGTCGGAGGTAAGCGGCGCGTCATAGGCCAGATGCTGGGTGGTGTGCTCGCCCACGACGTTGACGATGGACGTGCCGGCCTTGCGCGCATTGTGCAGGTTGGCGAGGCCGTTGCCGAGGCCGGGGCCAAGATGCAGCAAGGTCAGGCCGGGCCGCCCCGTCATGCGGGCCCAGCCATCGGCAGCGCCGGTGGCAACGCCCTCGAAGAGGCACAGCACACAACTCATGCCCTCAACCCGATCGAGGGCCGCGACGAAATGCATTTCCGATGTGCCGGGATTGGAGAAGCACACGTCCACCCCGCCCGCGACAAGGGTCTGCACGAGGCTGGTTGCGCCGTTTTGCTCGGTCTGCTCGGTCATGACGGGGATGTCTCGCGGCGGGTTGACAGAGGGCCTGCGGCAAGGATGGCCTGCCGGCGGGCCAGGATCGGGGAATGGGCGGCGGCAGGTCCTGGCGAGCGAAGGGGAATCTGCTCGGCCAGATGGCAGGCGACCTGCGCACCGTCAGGCATGATGCGCAAGGCCGGAGCCTCGTTCCGGCAGCGCTCCACAGCGTGGATACAGCGCGGATGAAAGGCGCAGCCTGTGGGCGGATTCAGCGAGCTCGGCGGGTCGCCCTGCAACAGCGTGCGTCCGTGGCGCGGCAGGCCCGGATCAGGGCGCGGGGCCGCAGCCAGCAAAGCCTGAGTATAGGGATGGCGCGGGGTGGCATAGAGCGCGGACTTGGGCGCCAGTTCGACGATCTTGCCCAGATACATCACGGCAACCCGTGTCGCGATGTGCTTCACCACGGCAAGGTCGTGGGCAATGAACAGATAGGTCAGACCGAAACGAGCCTGAAGATCGGCCAGGAGATTGACCACCTGCGCCTGGATCGAGACATCGAGTGCCGAGACAGGTTCATCGCAGACCACCAGTTCCGGATTGGTGGCGAGCGCGCGCGCCACCCCTATGCGCTGACGCTGGCCGCCCGAAAACTCGTGGGCAAAGCGTTCGCCGTGGAAGGGCTGGAGCCCGACGAGGCCGAGCAGTTCATGCACGCGCGCCTCCAGCGCAGCCCCGCTCGCCAGACCATGCAGGACAATGGGTTCGGCCAGGATGTCGAACACCGACATGCGCGGGTTGAGCGAGGCGAACGGGTCCTGGAAAATGAACTGCATGTGCCGGCGCATGCGGCGCAGATCCGCCACAGGCAGCGCCCGCAGATCGGTGTCACCCAGCTTTATGCCGCCGCCGGTGGGCTCGATCAGACGCAGCGCCAGCCGACCGAGCGTGGACTTGCCGCAGCCCGATTCCCCGACCAGCGCCAGCGTTTCGCCGCGCTGCAAAGTCAGCGACACCCCGTCGACCGCCTTGACGATGCGTGGCGCGCCGAGGCCCAGAAAGCCTCCCCCAAGCACGAAATGGCGGCTGACATCGGTGAGGGTGAGGACGGGCACCCCGGTCATGGCGCCGCCATCTCGATCGGGGCCTTCCAGCAGGCCACATGATGACCCGGCTTGAGGGCGCGCAGCGGCGGCTCCTCGGCATGGCAGCGCCTATCTGCGAGCGCACAGCGCGGCGCAAAGCGGCAGCCGGCGGGCATCTGGTCCGGCGACGGCACCATTCCCTCAATGGTCGACAGGCGCGCGCGGTCCAGATCAAGTCGGGGAATCGAGGCCAGAAGCCCGAGCATGTAAGGATGCTGGGCGTCAGCGAACAGCGTCTTCACATCGGCCATCTCGACGATCTTGCCGGCATACATCACCGCCACATCATCGGCCATTTCGGCAATGACGCCAAGATCGTGGGTGATCAGGATGATGGCCGTGCCAGTGCGTTCGCGCAGATCGCGCATCAGGTCGAGGATCTGCGCCTGGATGGTGACATCCAGCGCCGTGGTTGGCTCATCGGCGATCAGCAGGTCCGGCTCGCAGGCCAGCGCCATCGCGATCATCACGCGCTGGCGCATGCCACCCGACATCTCGTGCGGGAAGGCATCGACGCGTGTTTCCGGTGAAGGAATGCGGACCAGCCGCAGCATCTCGATGGCCCGGGCGCGTGCCTCAGTACGGCTCATGGCGCGATGACGACGCAAGCCTTCGACAATCTGCTCGCCAACACGGTAGACCGGATTGAGCGATGTCATCGGCTCCTGGAAGATCATCGACAGGGCCGCCCCGCGCAATTCCTCCATCTGGCTGCGAGACATAGCCAGCAAATCTTTGCCCCGATAGAGGATTTCGCCCCCAGCCCTGATGCCGGGAGGCTCCTGCACCAGCCCCATGATGGAAAGCGAGGTCACGCTCTTGCCGCATCCGGATTCGCCGACGATGCCCAGCGTGCGGTTGGCATGGACCACAAAACTGACACCGTCGACCGCCCGGTAGACGCCGCCTTCGGTCTGGAAATGAGTCCTGAGGCCGCACACTTCCAGGATCGGCTCCCCGACGGCGGTCATGCGGCGCAAGTCCTGGCGCTGAGGTCGGCCATGCTCACGTCTTCGCCTTCGCGGGCGGGGCGGCCGCCTTGCCGGCTTTCCCGGACTTGGCCTTGGCGTTTGGCTTGGCTTTGACCTTGGGCGAAGCGCGCACCGGCAGCATCAGCGGCGAAATCTTCAGGTGGTCGCGCCCGGCCCAGTCGAGGACGGCGACGCGGGGCTCGGCGCGGCGCTGGGCCGCTTCGAGATCGGCTGCCGCCTTCTCGTGATCCATGGTCAGCACGCGGCCATTCTCGACGACGGTCCGGCCATCGACGATCACGGTCTTCACGGCACGGTCGGCGGCGGCATAGATCAGGCTGCGCATGGGGTCGCGCACGGGCCGCATGTTGGGATGCGTGACATCGACGAGCACGATGTCGGCCTTGGCGCCGACGCTGAGGCGGCCAATGTCGGAGCGGCCGAGCGCGCGGGCACCGCCAAGGGTTGCCGCCTCGAACACGTCTGCCGTGCGCAGGTCGTAGACATCTTCCGCCATCAGGCGCGCGGTGATGGCAACGGCGCGCATCTCTTCCAGCATGTTGTGCGGATAGGTGTCGGTGCCGATACCCATGGCGACGCCGGCGGCGACATAGCGTCCGAAGGTCTGCAGGGCGATGCCGCGGCGATGGAACACCACCGGGCAATGGGCAACCGTGGTGCCGGTCTCGGCCAGCGTCTCCAGGTCGCCTGTGGCGGGCCAGTGCGCCGAGGTGTGGCTATCGAGGAAGATGCCGTGGCCGATGATCGAGCATGGCGACAGGACACCAAGCGACAGCAGCCATTCCACTGGCGTCATTCCGTGGCGCCGGGTGATCTCGTGGAATTCGACCACCGACTGGGCCGCATGGATCTGGAAAGGCAGACGCCGACGCTTTGCTTCGGCGAAGCTGTCCTTGATCAACTCGGGCGTACAGGTATCGATCTGCGAGGGAGAGACCATGCCGCTGAGCCGACGCGAGGGGTGCTTTGCGGCCTTGTCGAGCAGGGCCATCGCCTCGGCCATGGCTTTCTCGCCGGCCTTGGCGTCGAATTCGTATTCGGTGACGTGGCCATTGCGGGTGAACCAGCGGGCAGAGCGATACATCGGCGCGACTACGCAGCGCAGGCCAGAGGCTGCGAAATGATCGAGCCAGCCATCCCATGCCACCGAAAGATCGACCAGCGTGGTGACGCCCGAAAGCAGCAACTCGGAATAGCAGACAGTGGCGCAGGCCGGCACGCCATCCGCATCGCAGCGGAACAGCGGCATGAACTCGTAGAGCGAGGAGCCATAGAGTTTCGGAGAGCCCAGTTCGTCGTTCCAGCCCTTGGTCATGGCCTCTGAGGACGGGTGCGAATGGATGTTGACGAGGCCGGGCATGACCATGCGCCCTGCCCCGTCGATCACCTTGGCAGCCTCACCCTCATAGGGACCACCGACATGGATCAGCTTTGAACCATCGAACGCGACGTCGCCGCCGCGCATGTAGACATGGCCGCCGGTTGCCTCGTCGAAAGCGACGATCCAGTCGGCATTCCTGATCACTGTGATCGGCATGGGTTGGTCCTCTTCAAGTCCAAATCTTCATACGCAGTGTCATGGCCGCCCTTGTGGCGGCCATCTCGATGTAAAGTGCGCTGCCCATGTTGCTGAAATCACCGGCACAAGGTCGGTGATGACATTGAAAAACAGCAAGGTTGCGACCTCAGCGCACGAACTTCAGGTCGAGGCCCTTGTAGAGGCCCGAGCCGTAGATGTTGTGTGCCTTAAACGGGGCGAGCCGGTTCGACATCGCGATCTTCATCGGCTCGTGATAGAGCGGAATCCAGACGGCGGCATCGTGGACCTGGCGGATCACCTCGGCAAAGCCGCCTGAGCGGGTGGCATCATCGACGGCGGTGGAGGCCCGCACCAGCGCCTTGTCGGTGTCCTCGTTCTTCCAGTTCATGCGGTTCGGCGTGGGCGTGTTCTGCGAGCGGAAATAGAGGTTCAGCGCCTCACCAGCCGTGACATACGGGAAGCTCATGCCGAACATGTCGAATTCCTGCGTGGCCAGCTTGCCCCAGGCGACGGTGGCATCGAAGAGCTGCACGCGCATGTCGACGCCAACCTTGCGCAGGTCGCCCTGCACCGATTCCATCAGCTTCTGCCAAGTCGAGCCGGCAAAGCCATAGACCAGCGGCGAGAGCTTCGCGCCGTTCTTGGTGCGGAAGCCATCGGCACCCTTCACCCAGCCGGCCTGATCCAGCAGCTTGTTGGCTTCAGCCACGTTGGTCTTGAGCAGCTTGCCGTCATAGCTCTTGTCCCAGTCGCGGGCGAGCTGGCTGACATAGGAATAGGCTGGCTCGGTCTCGCCGAAGTTGATGTCCTTGGAGATCGATTCCTGATCGACCGCCATCACCAGCGCGCGCCGCACCAGTGGATCGTCAACGCCAGCCTTGTCGATCTTGAAGCCGATGAAATAGGTCCAGAAGGCTTCCTTGGTCTCGAGAACGCGCAGGTTGCGGTTGGCACGGATCTGCGCAAGGCCGGAATAGGGAATGTATTGCGTGATCTGGGACTGCCCGGTCATCACTGCGGCCAGACGCGTGGTCTCTTCCGGCACGATGCGCCAGATGATTTCCTCGATATGGGCCGGGCCGGTGTTCTCGGAGATCGGCGGGCCCCACTTGTAGGCTGCGTTGCGCTTGAGGCGCATGTCGTTGCGCGGACGCCAGTCAGCCCAGCAATAGGGGCCTGTGCCGTTGAAGCCCTTGACGCCGAAGTCGGCCCCCAGCGCCTCGACATTGGCCTTGTCGATGATGATGCCGAAGCTCTGCGCCAGCTGGTAGAGCAGCTCCGAATACGGGGCCTTCAGCCGGTATTCGACGGTGGTGTCGTCGATGGCGATGACATCGTCGACCGGGCCGGCGCGCCAGACCACAGGCGAGCGGGTGGCCGGGTCGATCCAGCGCTTGATCGAATAGACCACGTCCGCCGCCGTCATCTTCTTGCCGTCACAGAAGGTGACATCGTTGCGCAGCTTGAAGGTGTAGGTCTTGCCATCGGGCGAGACCGTCCAGCTCGTGGCAAGGCCCGGCCTGATGGTGTTCATGTCGAAATCGAGGGAAACCAGCGTGTCGCCGAGCATGAACAGCACCTCGGTGCCGGCCCGCGCGGTGGAGCGATGCGGGTCGTAGCGGTCGGAATCGACCTCGCGCACGATCGTGACGCTGCTTGGCGTCTGGGCCCCTGCCCCGGCGGGCAGGAAGGTGCTTGACGCGGCCAGAGCCGCCGCTGCGGCAAGCCGCGTGGTCCATCGGTTCGTCATCATGTCTTGTCTCCCCTTTTTGGTTGCTGACACTTGGAAACTCGGGCCGCCCGACGAAAACATCGACCGGCATTCGCATCGCTGGCATGACTGGCAAGACCCATGCCGCCCTCACAGTTTCCGCAGGCGCGGATCGAGCAGATCGCGCAGGGCATCGCCCAGGATGTTGGCGCACAACACGATCACGACGATGGCAAGGCTCGGGATGGTGGCGATATGTGGCGCGATGAACAGTTCGTTCCGACCTGACGACGCCATCATGCCAAGCTCCGCCGCTGGAGGCTGCGCGCCAAGCCCGAGAAACGACAGGATCGCACCCAGCAGGATCGACTGGGCAAAGCGCAGCGTCAGATAGACGAACACCGACGAGATGCAGTTCAGTGCCAGATAGCGCCAGATCAGGGTATGGTCCGGCAGGCCGATCGAGCGGCCCGCTTCCATGAAGTCCTGCGCCATCACCACCAGCGCCGCGCCGCGCGTGACGCGCGCCACGGTCGGCACGGTGGCGACGACCAGCGCCGCGATGATGGCCTGCAGGCCCGAGCCGATCACCGCCGCCAGCGCCAGCCCGAGCAGGATGGCGGGGATCGACAGGAGCACGTCATTGATGCGCATCAGCACGCCGTCGAGCCGGCGATAGAAGGCAGAGATGAAGCCGATCAGCATGCCGATCGCACCGCCGATGGCTGTCGCAGTGATGCCCACCATCAAGGTCGCGCGCGTGCCATAGAGCAGGCGCGAGAGCATGCAGCGCCCGAGACTGTCCGTGCCCAGAAGATAGGTCCAGGTGCCGCGCGCCTCCCAGACCGGCGGCAGCATGCGGCGGCGCGTGGTCAGATAAGGATCGTGCGGGGCAATCCAGGGCGCGAGCAGCGCCGCGAGCACGATGGCCAGCAGCACCAGCCCTGCCGTGAGCGCCAGCCGGTCGCGCGCCAGCCGGCGCAGCATGCCCGGACGCGGGCGGCGCTGCGAGACCTGCAAGGCGGGGGCCAGCGCGGTGTCGCTCATGCGGCCTTCACCCTTGGATCGAGCGCTGCATACATCAGGTCCACGGCAAGGTTGATGACGATGAAGCACAGCGCCAGCACGAGGATCGCGCCCTGCGCCAACGGCAGATCACGGGACAGGATCGCGCCGACGGCCATGCGGCCCACACCGGGCCATGAGAAGATCGTCTCGGTGACGACCGCTCCGCCGAGCAGGAAGCCGGCCTGAAGACCGATCAACGTCACCACCGGGATCAGTGCATTGCGCAGCACATGGCGCAGCACGACGGTACGCTCCTTGAGCCCCTTTGCGCGCGCGGTGCGGACATGGTCGGCATTCATCACCTCTAGCGCCGAGGTGCGCGTCATTCGCGCCACCGGGCCGATGAAGCTCAGACCAAGAGTCAGCGCCGGCAGGACGAGGCTCGCCAGCCCCTCCAGCGTCCAGATCGGACCCGAGCGACCGAGGAAGGGAAAGAGTTGCCAGTGATAGCCCAGCCAGATCATCAGGATCAGGGCGAAGAAGAACACCGGTGTCGAGACGCCGATGACCGAGAAGGCGATCACGGCCCGATCAATCCAGCGACCCCGGTTCATGGCCGCGACCGCGCCGAGCGCGATGCCGGCGGGGATGGCCCAGATCAGGCAGGCGATGACCAGTTCCGCCGTGGGCCAGAGCGCCTGCGCCAGTTCGCTGGACACCGCCGTGTTGTTGATCATCGAATAGCCGAGATCGCCTTGCAGCACGCGGCCGAGATAAAGCAGGAACTGCACCACCAACGGTCTGTCGAGCCCCAGATCACCCCTGATCTGATCGACCACATCCTGCGTTGCGGTGGGCCCGGCAATGACGCGGGCGACATCGCCCGGAACCAGTTGCAGCAAGAGGAAGCCGAGCAGAAGCACACCGAGCAGCACCGGCACCGACATGAGCATGCGCTGGGCAAGGTGCTTCAGCATGGCGCGCTCAATGCCAATGCCCCAGGCGGTCGTGCACAGGCTGGCCGCCGAGCAAGGTCAGATCGCAAGAGGTGTCGTCGCGCACCTCTTCGGGGCTGGCGCTGAACAGGTCGCGGGAGAACACGGCGATGTCGGCTGCCATGCCCGGCACCAGCGTGCCGCGATGGTGCTCGGCCTTGTTGACGTAAGCCCCAAAGGCCGTGAACGCCTGCAAGGCCTGGGTCATGGTCACCGCCTCGTTGCCGCCGATGACGGTGCCGCGCGAGGTCTTGCGGGTCAGCATCGTGTAGAAGTTCGGGAATGGATTGGCGTCGCAGACCGGCGCGTCGGACGAGGCAGCGGGCTGGAAGCCGCGCTCGATCCAGGTGCGCAGCGGGTAACTCTCGGCGGAACGCTTCTCGCCAAGAACCGACACATACAGATCGCCGAAGTCATGGATGAAGACCGGCTGCGGCACTGGCTCGATGCCGGCCTTGCGCATGCGGCGCATCTGGTCGTCGGAGTTGAAGCCGCAATGCTCGATGCGGTGGCGGCGATCGGGATCGGGGTGGCGGGCCAGCGCCTTTTCCATGGCAACAAGCGTCTGCTCGATGGCCGCATCGCCGATGGCATGGACCGCCAGCTGATAGCCCCTGGCGTGATAGTCGAGCGTGAGCGCGTCCATCTCGCTGTCCTTGAGCAGAAACAGGCCCTTGGTTTCGGGATCACCGATGTAGGGCGCGAACATGGCTGCGGTCTTGCCGCCGGCAGACCCGTCGGTGAAGATCTTGACTGGTCCCACTTTCAGATGCTCGTCGCCATAGCCGGTGACGAGACCCTCGGCATGGCAGCGCTCGACAATGCCGCCGGGGCCACCCAGCAGGCATTGGTTGGTGCGGATCGGCATCCGGCCCGAGACGACGGCGCTGCGATAGGCGACGATCTCGGCATAGCCTGCGCGCATGCCGACCGCCGCATCCATGCAGCTGGTGATGCCGAAGCGGTTGCAATAGCGCGCGGCGCGCTCGATGGCGGCCACCAGCATCTCGTGGGTGGGTGCGGGCAACACCTTCTTGATCGGGTCACGGCCGGTTTCCGCCAGAAGGCCGGTCAGCCGGCCCTGCACCTGTTCGATGGCGCCGCCCTGCGGCACCGGCGTTGCGGTGTCGACCCCGGCCAGCTCGAGCGCCTTCGAATTGACGATGGAGATGTGGCCGCAGGCCCTGACCAGATAGACGGGATTGTTCGGCGCAACGGCATCAAGCTCGGACCGATCCGGATGGCGCTTCACGTCCAGCTCGAACTGGTCATAGCCGCGCGCCATCACCCACTCGCCCGGCTGAAGCGTATCCGCCTTGGCCTTGATCGCCGCCAGAAGCTCGTCGAGCGTGCGGGCGAAGCGCGGGCGCACATCGACATCGGCCATCATCAGGCCAAGCGGCAACAGGTGAAGGTGCGCTTCATAAAGTCCGGGCGTCGCGAGCCTGCCAGCCAGATCGATGATGCGCGTGTTCGGGCCGCGCAACCCGTCGATCTCGGTGGACGAGCCGGTGGCCAGCACCTGTCCGTTCCACAGCGCCACAGCCTCGGCCAGCGCCTGCCCTGCTGCGACAAAGACCTTGCCGCCGGTCAGGATCGTGTCGGCCTTCGGCATCAGCATCGCTATTCCCCGTTCGTGCCGCCAGACTCTTGCGGCCCAGCCGATGCAGCATCTCACACCCGATCCCGGCGATGCGCAAGTTGCGCCACGTGCATGCACCCCTGCATTGTCCGGACATCTTGCTCCGCCCGCCTGCCACGAGCAAGGCGGGTTTGCGGAGGCCCTTGCCAGCGCGGCACGGTCCTGCAATTCATGGGGAATGAATGTGCAAGCCAAGATTTCCCGGCAGGTGTCGGTGTGTCCGCATGATTGCCCATCGGCGTGTTCGCTCGATGTGGATGTGCTGGACGGGCGCAGAATCGGGCGCGTGCGCGGCCACAAGGAGCAGAGCTACACCGACGGGGTGATCTGCGCCAAGGTGGCGCGCTACGCCGAGCGCATCCACCATCCCGACAGGGTGCTCTACCCGATGAAGCGCAGCGGGCCGAAGGGTTCGGGCCAGTTCAGCCGGATTTCATGGGACGAGGCCCTCGACCTGACCGCCAGCGCTTTTCTGGCCGCCGAGGCGGTGCACGGCTCCGAAAGCGTGTGGCCCTATTTTTATGCCGGCACGATGGGGCTGGTGATGCGCGATGGCATCCACCGGCTGCGCCATGCCAAGCGCTATTCCGGCCAGTATTCCACCATCTGCACCAACATGGCCTGGACAGGCTTCATTGCCGGCACCGGCAAGCTGGCGGGCGTGGACCCGCGCGAGATGGCGAAAGCCGGCTGCGTCGTAATCTGGGGCACGAACGCGGTGCACACGCAGGTCAATGTCATGCACCACGCCATCAAGGCGCGGAAGGAGAACGGCGCGAAGATCGTCGCGATCGACATCTACCGCAACGCGACCGTCGAGCAAGCCGATCTCGGGCTGGTACTCAGGCCGGGCACCGATGGCGCGCTGGCCTGCGCGGTGATGCATGTGCTGTTCCGCGACGGGCTTGCGGACCGGGCGTATCTAGCCGCCTGCACCGATGCGCCGGCGGAGCTTGAGGCCCATGTGAAGAGCCGCGACCCGGCGTGGGCCAGCGCCATCACCGGCCTGATGGAAGCCGAGATCGAGGCGTTCGCGCATCTGATCGGCAGCGTGAAGAACAGCTTCTTCCGGCTTGGCTATGGCTTTGCCCGGCAGCGCAACGGCGTCGTCAACATGCATGCGGCCCTGTGCATTCCGGCGGTTACCGGGGCCTGGCAGCACGAGGGCGGCGGCGCGTTCCACAACAACAGCGCGATCTATGGCTGGAACAAGTCGCTGATCGAGGGCACTGATGTGCTCGACCCCACGGTGCGCAACCTCGACCAGTCGCAGATCGGGCGCGTTCTGACCGGCGATGCCGAAGCGCTGCGCCATGGCCCACCCGTCACGGCCCTGCTGATCCAGAACACCAACCCGGTTTCCGTCGCGCCGGAGCAGAGGCTGGTGAAAAAGGGCTTCGCCCGCGAAGACCTGTTCACCTGCGTGCACGAGCAGTTCATGACCGAGACCGCACTGATGGCCGATATCGTGCTGCCGGCCACGATGTTCATGGAGCATGACGATCTTTATCAGGGCGGCGGGCACCAGCATGTGATGCTGGGCGCCAAGCTCGTCGACCCGCCGGGCGAGTGCCGCAGCAACCACGAGGTCATCACTGCCCTTGCGGCGCGTCTCGGCGCGCAACACCGCGGCTTCGGGATGTCGCCGCGTGCGATCATCGACTGGACCTTGCAGGCCTCAGGCCATGGCACGCTGGCGGCGCTGGAAGAGGCGCGCTGGCTCGACGTGCAGCCCTCATTCCGCAGCGCGCATTATGCCGATGGCTTTGCCTGGCCTGATGGCAAGTTCCGCTTCAAGCCGGACTGGCCGACCGTGCCCTACAAGCATGATGGCCCGATGGGACCGTGGCAGCAGATGCCGGCCCTGCCGGATCATTGGCAGGTGATCGAGGAGGCTGACGAGGCCCATCCGTTCCGGCTCGCCACCAGCCCGGCGCGGAACTTCCTCAACTCGACCTTCACCGAGACCCCGACCTCGGATGCCCGCGAGGGCGGACCGCAATTGCTGATCCATCCGGACGATGCGGCTGGGGTTGGCCTTGGCGAGGGCGCGCCGGTGATGATCGGAAACGGACGCGGGGAGGTCATGCTCCGCGTGCGGCTGTTCGGCGGCGTGCAGCGCGGCGTGGTGATTGCCGAGTCGATCCACCCGAACGCGGCCCATGCCACCGGCGAGGGCATCAATACCGTGACTGGAGCGGACGCGGTCGCGCCGTTTGGCGGCGCGGCCTTCCATGACAACAAGGTCTGGGTAAAGCCAGCCTGAGGAGGGCTCAGGAGCCGGCGTTCTGCATGGCCAGCTTGAACTCGCGGCGCCGTGACCCCGGAGGCCGGGGCTCGGCGCAGCTCAGATACATGTGGCCCATGGTGCTGAGGATCAGCGCGAACATGGTCAGGTCCACCATGTCGAGCCGGCGGAACTGCAGGATGGCAAAGCTGAAGCCGATGCCGATCAGCGCGAACAGCAGGCCTAACTCGCGCATGCTCCGCTGGCCTTCCATCGCCCCGATGGCGCGGACCATGTAGTCGCGGGCGAGATCGGAATTCCAGTCCTTCTCGGCATCGTGCGCATAGCGCTTCAGCAGACGGCCATAGGCTGCAACCGTGATGCCGCCGAACAGCAAGGTGATGGCGACGATGACCGGTCCACGCAGCAAAGCGGCTGCCACCACAGCCAGCACGGTGGCCACAATAGTCGCGGTCGCCACCTGCCTAAGGATGACGGGCATGGTCAGGCCCATGTCTTCCTGAAGGCGGCGCGCAAACCGGTTCGTCAGGGAAAGGCAGGCATCGTCGATTCGTGCAAACATCGGTGATACTCCCGCAAGCCAAGCCGGATCTGCCGGCATGTCCGGCTGGAAAGCCGGCATGAACCGATGATTAAGGCTTTTTTTACTATATCCGGACGGCGGGACGGTTCAAGCACCGGTCGGGGTGCGGGCCACCTCATCTGCCAACGCGGTTAACGGCATCCCATCCGTGTCAAATCACACGTGATCGACGGTGGTTGACTTGACGCCGGCGCGCACGTTTGCGACGGAACGTCGTCTGGACGAATTCGACAACAGGATGATGGAAATGCGGCTGATGACTTTTGCTCTCGCCGGTGCGCTGGCGCTGGCCCCGGTGGCGGCGTTCGCTGCCGCTGGCCTGGCTCCCCTGCCCCAGCCGGACCCCAAGACCAAGAACATGTCGCGCTACCAGATCCAGCTCCGCGCCTTTAATGCCTGCCTGATCAGCCAGTCGCGCTTGCAGCAGACCACTCGCGAAGCCGTGCATTCGGCCTGCAGCTGCTATGCCACCGCCACTGTCAAGGCGATGACCAATGCCGAGGTGCAGGCCTTCCGCGACACCAGCGTGTTCAACGACGCGACGCGCGAAAGGGCGCTTGCCCAGATCGACCGCTGCAAGCTCGTCCGCCCTATCTGACAAACTGGTCTGATTTACGGGTCTGATTCACCGGTCTGATCCGGCAGCCTGCCGGATCGCTCTGGCCAGGGCGACCGGATACAGCGCATGCTCAGCGGCCAGCACACGCGCCGCGAGCGTAGCGGCGTCATCACCTGGCAGGATCGGCACCCGTACCTGCTCGATGATTTCGCCGGCATCAAGCTCCGGCACGACCCAGTGCACCGTGCAGCCGTGCTCGGTATCGCCCGCAGCCAGCACGCGGGCATGGGTGTCAAGGCCGCGGTAAAGCGGCAGCAGCGATGGGTGGATGTTGACCATCCGCCTCTGCCAGCGCCCGACAAAGCCATCGGTCAGCACGCGCTTGAAACCGGCGAGGGCGATGAACTCGGTGCCATGTGCCAGCAACACCGCGTCGAGCGCCTGCTCGAAGGCAGCGCGGTCCTTGGCGAAGGGCCGGTGATCGACTGCCGCGACCGGCACGCCGAGCGCTGCGGCGCGGGCGAGACCCGCAGCTTCCGGATTGTTGGACAGCACAAGGCACGGGCGGGCGGGATAGGACGGGTTCCTGGCTGCCTCCAGCAGGGCCAGCATGTTGGAGCCGGTGCCGGATATCAGGATGGCCGTCCGCCTTGTCGTCACAGCGCCAGCCTGCCTTCAGGCATGACACGCTCGCCGCCTTCGTGATTGATGATCTCGCCGAAGCGGAAGGCCGCTGTCTGCATTGACTCCAGTGCCGCAATGACCGTGTCGGCGGCGGCGGCGTCAACGACAGCAATCATGCCGACGCCGCAGTTGAAGGTGCGCAGCATCTCGCGCTCGGCGATGCTGCCGGTCCGGGCAAGCCAGCCAAAGATCGGCGGAACCTCGACCGTGGCCAGATCGAGGCGGGCGCCAAGCCCGTCGGACAGCACGCGCGGGATGTTGTCCGGAAAGCCCCCGCCGGTGATGTGGGCCAGCGCCTTGATCGCGCCCGTGGTCCTGATGGCGTGGAGCAGCGCCTTCACGTAGATGCGGGTCGGCGCCAGGAACGCGGCTTCCATGGCCAGACCGGGGGCGAACGGCGCTTCGTCACGCCAGCCCAGCCCGGACATCGCCACCACCTTGCGGGCGAGCGAGTAGCCGTTGGAATGCAGGCCCGTTGACGGCAGGCCGAGGATGATATCGCCAGCCTTCAGCCCCGGCTTCGGCAGCAGCATGCCACGCTCGGCAGCACCAACAGCGAAACCGGCAAGGTCATAATCGTCCTCGGCATACAGGCCCGGCATCTCGGCTGTCTCGCCGCCGATCAGCGCGCAGCCGGCAAGGCGGCAGCCATCAGCGACGCCCCTGACGATGGCGATGCCGGTCTGGGGCGTGAGCTTGCCGGTGGCGAAATAGTCGAGGAAGAAAAGCGGCTCGGCACCCTGGACCACGATGTCGTTGACGCACATCGCCACCAGATCGATGCCGATCGTGCTGTGCATGCCGGTTTCGATGGCGATCTTGACCTTGGTGCCGACACCGTCATTGGCGGCCACGAGGATCGGATCAACGAACCCGGCAGCCTTCAGGTCGAACAGGCCGCCGAAGCCGCCGATCTCGGAATCTGTGCCGGAGCGCCGCGTGGCCCGCACCAGCGGCTTGATGGCCTCGACCATGGCGTTGCCGGCGTCGATATCCACACCAGCCTGTGCATAGGTCAGTCCGTTGGCATCAGGCTTTGACATTGGCTGGAAACCTTGTTCATTCAGGCGGAAAAGACCCTGACGATCGATAGAAATCCTCGCATCGGCCTGCAAGCACGAATGCTCTCGTCAGGCCAGATTTCGGTGGCTATCCTCATGACCCGCAACACGGGCTGGAAACGCGCAGCATGACCATCCCGAACTTCATTACGATCGGCAGGCTGTTGCTCGTGCCGGCCGTGATCATGATGATCGTGCAGCGCAACTGGCAGGCCGCCTTCGGGCTTTTCGTGCTGGCCGGCGTGTCCGACGGCATAGACGGCTTCATCGCCCGGCGCTTCGACATGCGCAGCGAACTTGGCGCCTATCTCGACCCGATCGCAGACAAGGCGCTGCTGGTTTCGATCTACATGGCGCTGGCCATTGTCGACATCATCCCGGCCTGGGTCGCCATCCTCGTGGTCTCGCGCGACATCATGATCGTCTCTGGCGTGATCCTGTCCTGGCTTCTCGACAATCCGCTGGAGATGCGGCCCTTACTGGTCAGCAAGCTCAACACCTTCGCCCAGATCGCGTTTGCGGCCGGCCTGCTGGCGGCCAAGGCCTTCGATGTCTCGCTGGGTTTCTGGTTCGAGTGGTCG
>Ga0164292_10000098_pt1 | contig 55353 bp, 44 predicted proteins | sample GEODES117metaG_FD_111486 | JGI IMG/M metagenome (GOLD analysis project Ga0164292, IMG submission 111486) | Eutrophic lake water microbial communities from Lake Mendota, Wisconsin, USA - GEODES117 metaG | ecosystem: Environmental > Aquatic > Freshwater > Lake | place: USA: Lake Mendota... | reverse complement strand
TGATTTATATAATATGCCAATATTTTATAAATCTTACAGTGGTAAATGCCGATGGTATCAAACAAATAGTACAATGAGGCGATAGCCGATATTGGACTATATTGTTTGTCCAATCGGTATTATTTGGAGCGGCATTTGTATTATCCATCAAGTCATGATAGCAGCCATATGGAATCTAACGACTACCAAAAAACAAAACTCAATTGATAAATATTTTATAGGGAGATGCTATGAAGCTCAAAATACAATATCATAACCCAGGGTTCCAATCCATTCCAAATATCCAAATCCATGCCTTACCCGGTTGCCCTGCATTGATCCGGTATTGGCAAGTGCATTGATGTACCGTACATATCCGGATTTGAGCGTGCTTTCAAGAAAAAATCTTTTACTGAAGTAATAACGCAAACCGGCTTCCACACTGATATTATATCCGGCGATATGAAAATTATTGTTATAGCGTTCTCCCTTCCAGGTAAAATCTGTACGGGGAATATTGATGCCGGCTCCGGCTTTCCAGATCAACCTTAATAAGTCGCGTTTTTTTTTGGCAGACTGTAGCAAACTTATTTGATCAGCATAATTCAGATGCAACCAATTGGCGCCATCCGTATGTTCCAGATGAAGAAAAGTTTCGGGATTTAAGATACTATCGGCATCAATCTGTTGCTTGTCGATAATGCCGGTAACGCGTACCTTTTGAAAATCTGTAACTATATATTTCGCATGATCGAAGTTAAGCTCTATCGAACGGGTTAGCGACTTGTTTAAGTAAAAACCAATTCTGTAATTGTATTGTGGAATTGAGATATCTCCGGGCGATTTATAAACAGCATCAAGGTCGGGCTTGTCTTTCGCTCTCACGTTGTGAAGGGTGAAATCATTTCCATTGCTCATCCTGAAATGAATATTACTTCGGGTATACCATTCGGTGTTGTAACCCCATTGGAGGTACATGCCTTTAAACACTTTTTTGTTCTGTGCTAATGCAATTTGGCCACATGTCAGCATGCTTAGCACCACTATATATTTTTTCATGAACAACTTTATGGGTCAATAATCTTTGTATTCCAGCGTACATCTGGATTCTTGCCTTCAAGGTTGTTATGCAAAAATTTTTATCTTACTCATTTTATGATTTTTTAAAAACTGCTGTAAAGTTAGGCGAAAGCTTCTGAAAAAGATTTACTACTGCTCATTGCATCAACCACAAAAGATTATCTGCAAGAATTACAGAAAATCCAATAATCACCTGCTACTGCGACAGTAAAAACATCAATCTCCTGCCATAGTTGCATCCTATACGCTTTGGATGCAAGTTTGTTGCAGTATGCTGGAATAAATACATGCATATGAATTTGAATAATTTTACCATCAAAGCCACAGAGGTTTTTCAACAAGCCCAGCAACTGGCTTTTAACAGCAAACATCCTGCAATTGAAACCGAACATCTCTTGCAGGCTTTACTGCAAATGGATGATTCTCCAATCGAGTACCTGCTAAAAAAGAATAATGTAAACCCTACGCAGTTGGAAGTGAAACTCAATGAAACTTTACAACTGCTGCCCAATACAACGGCTGAGCCGGCTCAAAACATCGGCCGAGAGGCCAATGCAGCGATACTTCGGGCCGGATCATTACTCAAAACTTTTGAAGATGAGTTTGTGACTCCGGAGCATCTTTTACTGGCTCTAGTTCAGGGAAAAGATGTTACTGCTCGTTTGCTAAAGGATGCCGGTTTAACCGAAAAAGGTTTGATAGCTTCTATCAAAGAATTGCGTAAAGGAGGAAAAGTAACCTCCCAAACTCAGGAAACCCAGTTCAATGCACTGAATAAATATGCCAAGAACCTCAATGAACTGGCCAGCTCGGGAAAGCTGGATCCCGTAATTGGCCGTGATGAAGAAATCCGCAGAACCCTTCATATCCTCAGCCGCAGAACAAAAAATAATCCCATTCTTGTAGGTGAGCCCGGTGTAGGCAAAACAGCTATCGCGGAAGGTTTAGCTATGAGGATTGTAAATGGCGATGTGCCTGAAAATTTAAAATCAAAAATCATCTTTGCCCTTGATATGGGTCAGCTTATTGCCGGTGCCAAATACAAAGGTGAATTTGAAGAAAGATTGAAATCTGTTGTAAAAGAAGTTGCAGGTAGCGACGGTGAAATTGTGCTTTTTATCGACGAAATACATACGCTCGTAGGTGCCGGTGGCGGAGATGGCGCTATGGACGCTGCTAACATCTTGAAACCTGCTCTGGCCAGGGGTGAGTTGCGTGCCATAGGAGCTACAACTTTGTCGGAATACCAGAAATTTTTCGAGAAAGATAAAGCCCTGGAACGCCGTTTTCAGAAAGTGATGATTGATGAACCCGGTATTGAAGATGCGATCTCCATTTTAAGGGGATTGAAGGACAGGTATGAAGCTTATCACCATGTGCTGATCAAAGATGAAGCCATCATTGCCGCCGTTGAATTATCGCATCGTTATATCACCGATCGCTTCTTGCCGGATAAAGCTATCGATCTGATTGATGAAAGCGCTGCAAAACTTCGTCTTGAAATGAATTCAATGCCGGAAGAGTTAGATAAACTCGACAGGCAAATCCGTCAGCTTGAAATTGAAAGAGAAGCCATCAAACGCGAACATGATGAGGAGAAACTGAAAACCCTTCAAACCGAAATCGCCAATTTACTGGTAGAAAAAGACACCTATACGGCAAAGTGGAAGCAGGAGAAAGAGATCCTTGAAAAAATCCAGCAGGCGAAAGCAACTATTGAGCAACTACGCCTGGAGGCTGAACAGGCAGAACGTAACGGCGAATATGGCCGGGTGGCTGAAATCCGTTACGGTAAGATTAAAGAGCAGGAAAGCGACATTGAAACACAAACCAAAATGCTGGGTGAGCTTTCTGAAAAAAGGCTTTTAAAAGAAGAAGTGGATGCCGAAGATATTGCAGAAAGTGTAGCAAAATCAACCGGTATCCCCGTTGCAAAAATGCTTCAGGGGGAAAGGGAAAAATTGTTAAAGCTCGAAGATGAATTACACAAAAGGGTGGTTGGTCAGGAAGAAGCCATCGAAGCGGTTGCTGATGCCATCAGGCGCAGCAGGGCCGGATTGCAGGATGCCCGCAAACCGATCGGGTCGTTCATTTTCCTCGGTACTACAGGAGTAGGCAAAACAGAACTGGCCAAAGCATTGGCAGACTACCTGTTTGATGATGAAAACATGATGACAAGGATTGATATGAGCGAATACCAGGAAAAGCATTCGGTAAGCCGGCTCGTTGGTGCACCTCCCGGTTATGTAGGTTACGATGAAGGTGGTCAGCTAACTGAAGCGGTAAGACGTAAACCCTATTCCGTTATTTTACTGGACGAAATTGAAAAGGCACATCCTGATGTTTTCAATATTCTCCTTCAGGTACTGGATGATGGACGGCTCACCGATAACAAAGGAAGAGTGGTGAATTTCAAGAATACCATCATCATCATGACCAGTAATATGGGTAGCCACATTATACAGGAAAATTTTGAACAAGTTACAGAAGTAAATAAAGATCAGATAGTTGAGAAAACCAAATTGGAGGTTGTGGCATTGCTTCGTCAAACCATCCGTCCAGAATTCCTGAACCGAATAGATGAAATCATCATGTTCCAGCCGCTCATGAAATCTGAAATAAAAGGCATCATCAGCATCCAATTGGAACAAATCAAAAAATTGGTATTGCAAAATGGCATAACCCTTCAATTCAGCGATTATGCCCTCGATTACCTTGCGGAAAACGGTTATGATGTTCAGTTGGGAGCCAGGCCGTTGAAAAGGCTGATCCAGAAACAGATCATCAACCAGTTGAGCAAAAGAATCCTGGCAGGAGATATCGATAAATCCAGGCCGGTACTGGTGGATGTATTTGATGGTACGGTGGTTTTCCGAAATGAGCCACAGCCTGCATAAGGAAAAACAGAAAAACCTCAGCTCTGTTGTTAGAAAAGATATTCAGGATTTTTATCATCTAACTTATTGATAAACAGTATTTATGTTAATAAAGTTGTTAAAATATTAAGAGTGGTTTTTGTAAGTTTTTAAAAATCACTACCTTCAACCCCTTTCAGATGAAAAAAGATCATTCAGAAGATTATTAATAACCAGCTCCTGTAGTAAAAGGCACAGGGGTGAATAGAAAAAGGAAATAAAATGGCATTTAAAAAAGAAGTGATAGACATTATTGAACCTAAAGATGTATTTGTAGGCAATCCCAAAGCAGAAGTAACCCTCGAAGAATTTGGTGAATATGAAAGTGAAGTTTGTGCTAAAGCAAACGAAGTAGTAAAGAAGCTACTGGAAGATTATGATGGAAAAATCCGTTTTAATTTCAGGCATTTTCCGCTTACTAAAATCCACCAGCGCAGCCTTAAGGCGGGTGAAGCCGCTGTAGCTACTGCTCAGGAAGGAAAATTCTGGGAGATGCACAACATCTTGTTTGCCAACAGGCGTAACCTGGGAACCACTAGTTTGAAACTGCATTCCAAAGAAGCAGGGGTGGTGAACAAACGTTTTCTCGACGATCTGGTAAATGCCACATATGGCTGGCAGGTTCAGGGCGATCTTAAAGAAGGGATCGACCGTGGTGTAACCGGTGTACCCACCTTTTTTGTAAACGGAACACTGGTAACCGGAAAACCTACTTACGAAGAACTCAGTAAAGCAATAGAAGCGGCACTAAAAAAAGTGAAAAAGAAAGCCCCGGCCAAACAAAGGGCATAGGATCAAAGTTTCTGGTTTGTGGTTTTTAGATTGAACAATTTTCTTTCCTAAACCCCAAACCAGAAACGATTAACCAGCATCTACTTCAATTTCTTCATCAGGTCGTTATTCATCTTGATGTAATCATCATTTTTATCCTGCGTAGCTAATTCCAGTGATTTTTTAGCACTAGCCATGGCACCCTCTTTATCGCCCATGCCTTGCTGAATTTTTGCTTTATACAACCAAATCCAGTATGCTGTTGGATTTTCATCTAATGCTTTGGTGCAATTTTCTAAAGCCTTAGCTGGATTCTTTTCGTATTCATTATAAAATTGTGCGGCTGCCCAATAAGGTTTTTTGGTTCCGTTTTGAAGTGCATCTTCCAATTGCATTTTTACCTTATCCTTAAAATTGGTGCTTATGGGTATGGCAACGGCGGTTTTTTCCCACATGATATGCAATTCGCAGGTTTCGGGTTTTACATCAGAAAATTGCATGGTTAATGATTCAACCGGGGTTTTCATTTTCATGCTGTTCACTTTAAAACGGGTAACATCTTCCGATTCCTTATAACCGTCGACACCCCAGTTGGTTAATCCTTTATTAAGGATGATTTCCCAACTGTCAATACCCGGAATAGTATACAGAACATAACTTCCGGTATCTATTTTTTTGCCATTGATTTCTACCGGTTCGCTGAATTTGAGGGATGTGGCGCCATTGGCTCCGGTGCGCCAGATTTTGTTATACGGCACGAGGTCGCCAAAAACGGTTCTGCCTTTTGTAACCGGGCGTGAATACTTCAACTCGATTTTTCCGATTCCGAAATCCTGGATAATGGTTTGTGTGGGGGATGGTGCCGGCATTTTTACCTGCGCCATACTGATACTGATACCAAAGCCAAATGCTGTGGCCAGAATCCATTTTTTTACTTGCATATTGTTTGATTTGATGATTTGAATAATTATTGAAAAAAAACTTTCACCGTTTGGTAAAACAATTGGTTGTTATTGATCTGTTGCTGTGCCTGCTGTTGCCGTTCCGAAAAACCCTGTAAACCGAAAAGTCCTGCCGCATTACCCTTATTGATGGCAATCTCGAGATAACCAGCAGCATTGAAATGGGCTAGTTTTTCACCGTCAGGAACATCTGCATAATGATCGCTTATTTTTTCGATCATTTCATCTCTTTTGAAAACGATAGAAAATTGTCGACCATTACGTTGCTTTTCAAATTCTACTTTTGTGATATTCACAATTACATTTTCAAAATGATCGATGAAAATGATTTGCCCTTCAATCCAATTGTCTCCCTGCTTTAGTTTCAATGGATTTTTCACTTTAAAACCTGCAGGTTTTTCCCCGATTTCTTGAAGCGTTTTTCCGGTTTGTATCGCTTTAGCTGCCTTTGCAAATTCAGCTGTACAATCTAATGTGTGCATCGGCCGGTTTTGCAGGAGGGGCAGACCTATCAGATTGGGTGTTTCTTCAAGTATCATCGTAAGCAGGCCATTATCGGCACAGCAAAAATATTGCCCGTTCTGATAAGCCATCAGTAATTGTTTGGGTTCATCGTCGAACAAGTTAACTAAAATCAGGTGAAAAGTGCCCGGGGGAAAATGTTTCATCGCATTCTTACATACATAAACCGCATGCGGATAATTGAATGGTGAAAGCCGGTGATTGATATCGATGATTTGAGTATCCTGCAGTTGAGATAATAATTGCCCTTTGATGGCGCCGGTGAGAAAATCCTGGTCACCAATATCGCTTGTAAGGGTAATTATTGCCATTGAAGAGCAAATCTAAGGGTTATCTGTTGTTTAATCGAAATGTTTGGCTCCTTCATCATTATTGATCAGCGAACCAGTTTGCCTGCTTTGAAAAAAAAGTTCCGGGTAAGTTTATCTGTCCATGACGGAAATACCTTGTTTAAAAAAACGGTCTGTTTGCCCTTGAAAGTAAGCACCAGTGTTCTCTTCTTTTTCTCGATTGCTTTCAGGATATGAATTGCACAAAGTTCGGCACTCATCAATTCAGCTTCATTAAGTGGTGATTCCCCTTGTGCTTCAGCTTTTTCATTCAATGCGGCGTTGCGGATATTGCTTCTGGTAAATCCCGGACAAACCAACATAACATTTACACCATCATCCATCAATTCGGTACGAAGGGCTTCCATCCATCCATTGAGGGCAAATTTGCTTGCAGAATAGCCCGATCGGCCGGGAAGCCCACGGAAACCGGCAATTGAGGAAACACTCACCAAACTGCCTTTTCGCTGAAGTATGCTGGGAAGAGCGAATTTGGTGCAATAAACTGCTCCAAAAAAATTGATGTCCATTAGTTTTCGTAAAACTTCAGCATCCGTATCGGCAAATAAACCCCGCATGGATATCCCGGCATTATTGATGAGTATATCAATACCGCCAAACATTTTTATAGTGGAATGGATAAAGAAACTGCAATCATTTTCATTGCTTACATCGGCTACAATACAATGTAAGGGGAAATTGGAATATTTCAATTGAAGATCATAAAGCTTGTTCTGGTTTCTGGCACAAGTAGCTACTTTGGCACCTAAGGGTAGTAGCAATTCTACAAGGGCTTTTCCGATACCTTCACTGCCACCCGTGATAGCAATAACCTTATCGTGGAAGAATTTATTCATTACTTGTAATTCCTGCAAAAATAAGCGAGTTCAACCGTGGATGATTGCAATTTCTTTATGGCATGAAGAATATTCACCAAAACTTTCTTAAAATAATTTGAAACAATTCGAAATTGCCTTATTTTCGCACTCCGTTTAAAAAGGGTAAGAATTGGTAGCTCAGTTGGTAGAGCAATACACTTTTAATGTATGGGCCCTGGGTTCGAGTCCCAGCCAGTTCACAAGGCTGCTTCGCAAGAAGTGGCTTTTTTCTTGATTGATCTTTGATTCTAAAGAAAATGATTTTTGGTTCCCGTCAAGAGCGGCTTTGTTCCAATCGATATAAATCCCTCACATTTATCTTTAGATATTCAGGCTGAACAAACTGCAGCCTGTAGTATATCTGATGTAAAGAAAATCACTTACATAAGAGCCAATACCACGGTTGAACAAAAGCCATTCATACATCCTGGCCGCATGAAGTTGCCGCAAAGTTTACGCAGAGAAGAGATTATCATTGAGCCAACAGCAGATGTAAGTGATTGTAAAAAGATGGGAGAGTACATAACTGAGGTTTTAGAATACCAACCCCGCGAACTATTTGTAAATAAACATGTAGGTGTTATATATGCCAAACCACAAAGTGAAGGAGTGGTTATTGGCAAACTTCCTCCAAGGCCACTAGAAAAATAGATAGCTGGTCCGGGTCTTCTTGCGCAAATCGTTATTGATAAATGTGTTGACCATCTTCCCCTGTACCGCGAAATGCAGCGTTTTGAAAGGGTGGGCTTAAAAATACCATAAGGACACTATTACGGATTGGGTTAGTGCCACTTGTAAGCTTATTTTGCCATCATACGAAGCATTAAAATCAGCTGTACTGCAAAGTAATTACCTGCATGCCGATGAAACGCCGATAAAAGTGCTGCCTGCCCGACTGCACCATTCAGTCGGGGAGAAAGATATTAAAGGAACTACCCACAGAGGATATTATTGGGTGTATCAGGACAGTATTAAAAAAATAGTTTTTTTTGATTATCAGGAGACCCGGGGTTGGTCATAAAAATACCAGCCTTTGCCTGCCAATGTTTTTAGTGAATTGGTAAAGTTTGCACAAAAACGCTGATAGAATGCACTTTATCATTTGCTTTCTTCCTCAATCTATTATACTTTAGTTTAAATTGCTGCATGAAATCAAAGGGAATGCTAAAATATTCCAGGTTGTTGATGTTAATCCTTTTGGGATTGCTCATACAGGCTACCTCATTTTCTCAATCTAAATATATCAAGAAGTACAAACCCATTGCCGATTCATTAGGAATGATCTATGGTATTCCCCCCGAAGTTATTTTGGGAGTTGCCATTATCGAATCCTCCTCAGGTACTTCCAAGAATTGTAAATTGCTCAATAATCATTTCGGTATTACAGGTAAAAACAATTTATGGGAAACAAAAAAAATAAAAACCCGGTATAAGCAATATCCAACTATTGAAGCTTCTTATGCAGATTTTTGCAAGCTTGTAAGTAAACGTGAATTTTATTCTAAACTAAAAGGTAATCCAAAGTATCAAAAATGGATTGATGCGATCAGTAAATCCGGCTACTCCGAACAACCTGAAGTTTGGAAAAAAAAGGTAAATGATGCTATCATGAACAACAAATTGTAATTTCATCACTTACATGAACAGCCAACACCGAGTTTTAAAGTTTACCCTGATCAGTATCGGAATTTATTTTATATTATCCATACTCGACTTATATTTTAATTTTCCTGTTCCTGCTTTTAGAAAAGTAAACCTGATTGCCGATCTGGTTAAATCGCCACAGATAAAAGATTCTATTGTTGTTGTTAAAGAAATTCCAGTTTCTGCCAAAAAAGATGAGTCGCCCAGCACCAGGGTATTTGAGCAATTTAAAGTGCCAAAAACTATTATTGGATTTTCGGCTGATACCAACCAGCCTGCATTACAAAAATTTCTGCCTAAACTTATGGCGCTGAAATCCGGCACGAAACAAAAACTCCGGATCGCTTATTTTGGGGATAGCATGATTGAAGGCGACCTGCTTACCGAAACCTTACGGGCTTTACTACAAAAAGAATTCGGAGGCAGCGGTGTAGGATTTGTATCTATCACATCGCAGGTTTCTTCCTTCCGTCAAACCGTATCGCATACTTATTCGAAAGGGTGGGAGGATGAAAATTTTCGTAACACTACAAAAGGGAACGTCTATTTTTCAGGGCATCTTTTTCGTGGAAAGGATGATTGGGTGAGCATGACCGACCAAACCATTCTTGATTCTGCGGCCACACTTGAAAAAAGCCTGCTATGCGGACCGGTTTCGGAGCCTTTTAGCATCATGGTGAATGGAACTGCACAAGATATCTATCCCAAAGAACTTTTCAACCGGATTCCAATCCGCAAAGATGGCAGCCGGAATATGCGATTAGCCGTTACCAATAACCGGCTACCCGTTTATGGCATCGGTTTTGAAACAGACAATGGAATTAGCGTTGATAATTTCTCTTTTCGGGGAATCACAGGAATTGAATTGAATAAAATGGACACCGCTTTTCTGGATGCTATTCGTAAACAGAATCCTTACGATCTGATGATTTTTCAATACGGCGTTAATGTATTGTTTCGCCCCAACGACAAAAATTTCAGTTGGTATGGAAATAAGTTTCAATCCATGCTCGTAAAAATGAAAAAGGCTTTCCCGGATACTGAAATGATGCTCGTAAGTGCTGCAGACAGGGCATTCCGTTACGATGGCAATTATAGTTCGGCCTTAGGAATCGATTCGCTGATCAAAATGCAGGCCAGCATTGCCTTCGAAACCGGAATGGCTTTCTACAACCAATACGAAACCATGGGTGGAAAAAACTCCATCGTGCGTTGGGCTGCGGAACAACCTTCATTGGCCAATAAAGATTATGTACACCCCAACGGAAGGGGAGCAGCAAAACTTGGAAAGTTTCTTTACGAAGCCTTCCTAAAGGATTATAATAAATACCAAAAACTTCATCCCAAATCATAGCACATGCCTGTTCTGGATCTGGATTTATTGTGGCAACAGTTATTGTACGACCCCAAGAACCCGTTACTATTCAACAATGGTTTTTTTGTTTATTTCTTCGGCTTGTTCATGCTGCTTTATTATATCTTCAGGCATAAGGCAACCGTAAGACGTTATATCTTCTGCTTTTTTTCACTTTATTTTTTTTACAAAGCCAGCGGTTATTTTGTGTTGCTGGTGATCATTTCGGCAGTTGTTGATTTTCTCATTTCAAATGCCATCGCTGCCCAACATGACAAATTCCGGAAAAAATTATTACTTGTACTCAGTATCCTGTTCAATCTCGGGATGCTATGTTATTTCAAGTACACTAATTTTTTCATTTCACTCAGTAATGATCTTTTCGCTACGCATTTCAATCCGCTAAATATCCTTTTACCGATCGGCATTTCGTTTTATACTTTTGAGAACCTTAGTTATACGATAGACGTTTACCGTGGCGAATTTAAACCTGCACGTAAATTCAGCGATTACCTCCTCTTCCTCTCTTTCTTTCCGAAATTAGTGATGGGCCCCATCGTAAGGGCACACGATTTTGTACCACAGATCAACAAACCCTATGTGATCAATGAGAATGATTTTGCAAAAGGGTTTTATCTGATCATATCCGGACTGATCAAAAAACTGATCATTTCCGATTATATCACGCTCAACTTTGTGAATTATATCTTTGATGATCCTTCAAGATACACCGGCCTCGAATGCTTGTTTGCCGTATATGGTTATGCGGCTGTGATCTATTGCGACTTTAGCGGTTACAGCGATATCGCACTGGGAATAGCCAGATGGCTCGGTTTTACCATCCCCACCAACTTCCTTTCTCCTTATCAAAGCAGCAGCATAACCGAATTCTGGCGTCGCTGGCATATTTCGCTTTCTTCCTGGTTAAGAGATTATCTCTACATCCCGCTTGGCGGAAATAAAAAAGGAGGTTTTGCCACTTATTTTTTTGCTTTACTTTTTATAACAGGCGTTTATTTATTTGGAAAGCATTTATTGGGTTTATCAGTTTTATGGTCGGGGGTACTTACTTTTTTCGTGTTACTCATTTTCATTCTACCTGCATTACTGAAGAAAGATAAAACGGGTATTTCCACCAGTTTCAATCTGTTGAGCACCATGTTGCTTGGGGGTTTATGGCATGGGGCAAGCTGGAATTTTATCATATGGGGTGCACTTCACGGCATTGCATTAGGCATTCATAAAATCTGGATGCTCATCACCGGTAAGGCTTCCGAAAAATTGAATCGGCAAGGTTGGTATAAGGCGATTGCCATTTTCATCACCTTCCATTTTGTATGTTTTTGCTGGGTATTTTTCAAGTCGGCTGATTTTGCAACCGGCATGACGATGCTGCATCAGATAGGATATGATTTTTCTTTTTCCGTTTGGCCCGAGTTTTTTGATAATTACAAGTGGGTGATCGGAATGATATTACTTGCTGGCATTTTACATGCTATTCCGGATGGCCTTGCAGACAAACTGATTGGGAGAACCGGAAAATGGCCTTTACTCGCTTATGTTACCATTTTTTTCCTTTTTGTGTTGCTGTATGGATATTTCAAATCTGCAGAACAGGTGATGCCGATTTATCTTCAGTTTTAACGTTAGCGGATATACGAAAAATAAGATTGCATGAAAGCTTTGTAAAATAATTTCCCCTGAACCTGGTAACCCGTTGTGCTAAAATGAACCCCATCTGCAGTTAAATAACCTGCTTTATACCAGGCTCCGGCACCCGAAAGTCCGTTACAGATCCGGTACAGATCCCAGATAGCCATATTTTTTTCAGTACAATACCTGAAAATGGCATCACTGGCTTTTTGTATGATCTTGTTGGTATGTCCACCTTTAAATGAAGCTGCCGGGGTAGTGATGATCAAGCTGGCTTCAGGGGCGGTTTGTTGTAAGCGGTTGAGGAAATCTATCATTTGTTTCCTGAAAACAGTTTCGGTAAAATTATCATACTGCGATTCATTGGTGCCGAGGGAAACAATATAAAGATCTGCTTTCAAAGCAGGAAGTTTTTTCCAGAAATCATCTTTTTCAATAAAGTTTAAAAATCTGGCGCCATTTTGTGCGATGCTGTAATAGCAGATTCCTGGATCATTAGTGGTTGATGCCGGTGTCAATTCCTGCGGCAATTGAAGAGCTGTTCCGGCATTGCCAAAATACTGATGAAGACTATCCCGTATCAAAGCACTGAACACATTCGCATAAATATGAGAATCCCCGATATGAACGATATTGATCCTGCCCGTCCCTTTAATTTTCAGTTGATTCAGTTTTTCAAAAACAAGAAATAGATTTCCGTTAGCTATCTTATTGAATGCTTCATTGATGGTTGCCTTTTGGGCATGAAGTAATGCTGTAGAAAACAAAAAAATAAAAATCAATCGGAACTTTCTTTTCATGCCTGTTTATTACCGGTAAAGTTATACCAATGTGATTTATATAATATGCCAATATTTTATAAATCTTATATGCCGATGGTATCAAACAAATAGTACAATGAGGCGATAGCTGATATTGGACTATATTCTTTGTCCAATCGGTATTATTTAAAGAATACCTGAGTGAAACGTGAAAATTTCATCTCAAAAAAAATGTGTGAAGCTATTAACTTCACACATGTATAAAATTTTGTAGCAAAATAAAAATTACTTCTCGCGAACACTCACAGATACCCTACGGTCTTTTAAACGGTCTTGCTCAGGTGCATCAGCAGGGTATTTGGCAAACTGAGAACCATAACCTTCTGCTCCGGTTACCTGTGTAGCAACACCAGCTTCTTTAAGTGCTGCAGCAACTGCTGAAGCCCTTTCGCCGGAAAGTTTTTTGTTAGCAGCTTCATCACCTACTTTATCGGTATAGCCTCCCAGTTTGATTTTTACTTTTGGATAAGCCTTAAGAATCTCAACAATATTATTCAACTGTTTTTTACTTTCAGGAACAATTTCTGCAGTTCCGAAAGTGAAGTTGAGGTCGTTAAAATCGAACCAGTTGTCGTTACCCGGTTTGGCATTGGCGTCGTTCAGGAAGGCAACCAGTAAATCTTCAATACCACCTTTGTTGGCATCAAGGATTACGCCATTGGGCAAGGTAACTTTGATAGACTCTACCATTACAGTTTTTGCAATAGTATCCAAAGGTGCTTGTTTAACAACTGTATCTGTAATTACTGTGGTAGTAGTTTCCTCTTTTTTATTGCAACCTTTCATCAACCAAAGCAGCAATAGCAAAGCACCTAATCCAAGAATAAGCGGCAATAACCAGTTATTCTTTTTCTTTTCTTCAATAGGAGCCTGATAAGCGGTTCTGGTAGTGGTTGTGTTTCCAAGATATTTGGTAACATCAAAACCATGTGGCATTGCAGCATAAACTGCATTTTTATGGCCACTTAATAAACTAGAAAGTGCAGATGGCGTGGTGTTGTTGTCCTTTACATATTTTCCGATAAGGCCAAGTGCTAAAGGAAGAACAGAGCCCACTAAAGATGAGGTTGAGGAACCTTTCAAACCTGCAAATCCTGAAATGGCATTGGCCATACTTCCAAACTTATCTCCGAAGATACCGCTGATGAGTCCCGGGCTTATGGAGGGAATACCACCACCCGCAGAACTGAAAGTGTCCGACAATTTGTTCAGGATACCACTGTCTTGCGATTGACGGGATAGATTGAGTAAAGATTCCACATCGCCACTATCGGCTTTGTTGATGATACCTGCCAATGTGGAAGGAATAACTGCATCCAATCCTTTACGAACGGTTGCATCGCTCTCACCAAGATAACCAGACGCTTTGCTGATCATATCATTGGTGAAGTAGCCTTTTACTAAATCCAAGAGATTTAATGACATAATTGTACTTTTTAATGGTTGAAAATTAAGGTTTAAAAATAAGAACTCAGAGTAATCTATTATATTTTGAATAACTGTTAATATCTAAATAATTTAGATTGATAAAGATAAGGAAAACAATAAAATTTCAACTTCTTTTTTATAAATTCTTTGTTGAGGTAACCATATATTTATGTACCTGTTTGGTAGATAACAATTCTTCTACCCCTATTTTAGAGTGATTGTTTTATGGGGTTTTGACAAATGATTCGATCAGCGTAGAAATAATTCGACACGTAGTAGACATCATTATTATTTTGTTGCTATCTCTTATAAATATCTTATAAATATCAGAAAGGATACCCGATACCAATATTCAGAATAAGGTTTTCTTTCCGCCACGATTTATCGCCAAGCCTTATTTCATCCAATACCCAGCGGTTACCCTCGTTATACCATGGTTTGCGTAATGGGGTAGCCACATCAAACCTCAATACCAAAACGGAAGCGTCGATCCGAAAACCAATTCCGGCGCCCACCGCCAATTCTTTATAAAGGTCGCCTTTATCTAAACCGCTACCGGGTTTGTCAATAGCATCTTTTCTGAGCCAAATATTTCCGACATCGGTGAATACCGCTAATTTGAATAATTTAGAAATGCTGTATCTGGCTTCAAGGTTCATTTCAAGTTTGATTTCGCCCGATTCATTGGCCTGATAAGATTTCGATTCGGTACGGAAACTTCCCGGCCCAAGGGTTCTGATCCTGAAAGCACGGATACTGCTGCTGCCTCCAATGAAAAATTGTTCAGAATAAGGCACTGAACTGCTGTTGCCATATGCAAAGGCAACTCCAAAAATAGCCCTGTGGATAAGAGATAATTTTCGGTTGATTTCCCAATACCCCCGCCAGTCTGCCTGAAATTTTACAAATTGCGACAGAGGTATATTGAATAGCTTTTTTGAACCAATAGTATCTCCTTTCTTAGGAACTATCAGCCCAGCTACATTTCCTGAAGTGCTGATGATAGCATCAAAAGCATAATTGAACTTATTGGGCCGGTAGGTATTATTGAACGTATACTGGTAACGCGACCCAATAACCAACTGACGTTCAAAGGCCGCTTTAAGGGTTACATCTTCAGCCAGTGTGCTATCGAATTTCGGGGTAATTTGAGTTGGATTGATCGCATTGATATTGATTACCCGCCAACGGTGTTCAGCATTTTTTCCCGTTTTGAAATGATATCCGGCTGAAAGTCTGAGCGAGCGTAGGGTATAAAGATCCGGCCTGCGGAGGTACTCAATGGCAGGCGTAATCACCGTTCTGGGGATATAAGGATTGCGCTTGATTTTGATCCTGTACTTTGGAATGAGCCTGGGAAAATATAAATTCATTTCCGAAGTAAAAGTATACGAATTAGCAGAAGCTTCCTTTCCACCTATTTGCACATCAAAGCCACCTAAAATTTTCCAATCGAGAATTTCCGCTCCTCGGAAAACGTTCAGGTTTTTATAACCTACACTGAGTTCGGTGCCTACAAAATTATTCGATTTGGTATTGGCCGAAACTTCTAACCTGACAGTTTGTTTTTTGGCCGGTGTGAGGTAAACTTTTGCATCAAGTATCCTTTTCATACTATCCAGGTGCGGGAAAAAAGTCAATTTCACAAAACGAAAACTGTTCAGGTTCATTAATCGTTCAATAGTTAGGTTGTGCAGTTCTTTATTGTACAAACCATCTTGCTTGAGGGCAATACTTCTTTCAAAAGTATTGGGTTTGAAAGTATTCTTAGGGTCGATGATGGTATACTTTTTTTCCATGATTCCTGCCTGAAGGTTCAGCATAGAATCCTTCTCCAGTTTATAATTGCTGAATAAAGTGATCTTTCCTATTGTCCATACATCCAGCAGTTTAGGATTGATGTCGGGTTTGATGGTTACATACAAATCTGCTTCACCATTGTGCAAGCTGTCTACCCTGAACAAGATAAAATCAGGTTCAAAATAAAAATATCCTTTTTCTTTCAGGTATTCTTCAATGCGTACCCTTTCGTTTTTAAATGTTTGAAGATCGAAATAATCTCCGTTCTTTAGCAAAGATTTATTACCCGAGAGTGCTATTAACTGGGTTAATGCAGAACTGTCTTTTGGCAGATAAATAGATCTGATCTTATGTCTTGTTCCCGGGTTGATACGGTAATCGATATGCGCAAGTTGCTTCTTGATCTGCTTATCGGTGGTTACCGAAGATTTAAAATAGCCATGATTGAAAAGGTAATCATTCAAACGGTTTTCAATCAATTTGGTATTTGCTGAACTAAGTAATACTGGAGCCTGACCGGTTTTGTGTTTTAATTTGTAAAAGAGCCCTTTTGGTTTCTTAGGTTCTTTGATGGCATTGTATAACATCAATTTGAATTTCACTCCCAAAAAACTGGAATTGGGTTTTGGCCTTACAGTGGAAGCCATTTCACTTTTCATCAACTTACTGAGTAGTTTAGCTGAATCAACAATATTGGCACCGGTGTAAAGCTGGTCGCCAGGCGGTACATTTTTAGTGATACTGCAAGAAGAGCAGCAGTAACCCAGTATACTGGAAATGATCAAAAGGATTGATAACAGCTTCTTCAATTCGCTTTCTTTTTTTTCTTCTTCTTGAATACTGTTTTTACTTTATTGAATTCCAGCACTACCACAAAAGTGACACCCGTTTTTACAATTTCACCTTGCAGCGCAAGTTCATTCTCATTTACCCGAAAACCTTTGATCCGGTATTTTCCATCTTTCGAAAGAAGGTATTCCAGGGTAACATCACCAGCCAGCCCGCTTAGGGCATCCGAACTTTGGTTCTGTCCTTCCAATGCAATACTACTACCCACATAAATGATGAGCCTGTTATTAGCAAGCGATTTGGTAACGCCAACTTTAAGATCGGTATTACGTTCTGCTTTTCCGCTGGTATAATCTTCATTCACATCCAGGGCAATATCAATATCAACTCCCTTTATGGCATTCGTAACCAGCTCGCTTAATTCCTGGGTGAGCAGGTTACCGGCGGTGGCATAAGCTCTTGTTTCAAAACTTTCACTTCCGGCTGAACTTAAACTGCTCAACGGATTTTCTGCAATAAAATGATTGATGGCAAGCAAACCCATCACTTGTTTGTTCAGTTCAGAAGGTATGGTATTCACCTGTTTTATTCTGGTATAAACAGCCCCGTCAAATACCTGTTGTTCATTTTCCGGCATATCCAGTTTGAAACTGATGTCTGGCTTCAGCAGTTCTTTACTTAACAGCAAGTACACTTCAAAATTCAATTTCTGCTTATCGATACCCTGGGCAGAACTGCTTCCGTTCATGAGTTCTGCGGCTGTTGTTTTTATTTTATAAAGTGCCTTGATGTCCATTTGCGCTTTCATTAAATCACCACTCCAACTGATTGAACTGCCTTTTTCGATACTGAATTTTTTCTTGATCAGTTGGGCGATACTCAAATCATAATCGCCGCTTTCAACGGTGTACTTTCCAGTCATTTGCATTTGACCGCCGGGGTTCATAGTAAAATTCAAGTCGGCTGTACCTGCAATCTTCAATTGGTCGCCACTCATTTCATCTAAAACAATCGTAACGGTACTTTTTGGCGTGGTAATGATGTTCATATTCAACAGCACCTGCATAGGATTGCTTTTCTTTTTTATTTTAGTGAGTGCTATCGTGTCGTTTTCAGGGTGTGCAGGATCAAAAAATTCAATCAAACCATCTCCTTCTCTGGCTACAGCATCGGTAGTATAGATATAAGTTAGCGCAGAATTATCCGTCACTTTCACTTCGCCATCCACTTTTATTTTTTCTTCAGAACCGGTGAGGTTAATGGTAGCATCAGCATTGGCAGGACCATAAATTTGCTGTTCCGGGTATTGTTTACTGCCCACTACCCTAAAATTGTCGGCCTTTATTTTGGCATCATAATCAAAATGAGTCAATCCATTCATTCTGAAACTTCCATTTATTTCACCCTGATGACCGGCGCTATCCAGGAAATGAAAATTATTAAAAACAATCTCGCCATTATTAAACGTCAGGGCTTCATTGGGCAACATCAGGTAAGTACCATATTCTTTGTAGATCGCCCAGGCACTATCTGTTTTCAGTTCGCCAACTATCTTAGGATCTGTCATTGTTCCACTGATGCTGAGGTTTCCTTTAATACCGCCCCTTACTTTACTGAGGTAATCGCCCATAAATGGCTCGATGCTTTGCAGGTCGAAATAATTCATGTTTAATTTCAGATCTAAATTTTTGGCTTTGATGTAATAATCGCCTGCAATTTGTATATCATTTTTCATTCCAAGTAATTTGATATTTGCATCGAGCACGTCATCAGTTTGCTGATTTATTTTCACAGTCAGATTGCCGGCATTGATTTCTTTAAGCCGTAAACTGTCTATCTGAAGATCGCTGGTGAAAGCAATAGGTTCAAAGGATTGTAATCGTACTTTCCCATTGGCCAAACCCTCCACCAATGTAGTGTCGGTTGTCATGATTTCAGAAATGTTCTTCAGCCTGAACTGATGCAACGTCAATTCCAGAGGTAATCCGCTTTTTTGGCTACTGTCGGCTTTGATACTGATGGATTCATTTTCATTGGATAAAACCAGATTACTGCCTTTTAAAATATCCCTATTCAGATGGATGATGTTTCCTGCATTTACCTTCCAGTATTTTTTATTGATCATCAGCGAATCGCCGATGTTAAGATAAGGCACTATCGGGTGGTTGGTAAGTTCATAGGGTACGATGTAACGTGCATTTCCAAATTCATCTTTAAGGTTCACTTTACCGGTGATGATTCCTTTTTTGATGTTTCCGTTGATTTCGCTTTTTTCGAGATTGATAAGCGGGCTGGCTATTTTTCCTAGCGAAAACATATAATTCAGGTTCTTGAATTTTTCATCTGAAGGATTGTTCAATGCTACTATCTTCAATGAATCCATTTCATATTGGTCGTAAATTATTTTATTGATATCGGTCACCAATCCGATGGCAGAACTATCCGTATTCAAGAAAGCAGTAATTTCAAAAGGGCTGATCACTTTCAATCCGGGAATAAGAAAAAGAAAACTATCCGGAATGTTCACCTGTCCATTTAAGATCGCCTGAACTCTTCTTGTATATAAAGTATCGTCACTTGTGGTGTATATATATTTATTGGCTACAGTTTTTGCGGCTGAAGGGATCGACATCAAATCGTAGTTACCCCGTAAATTCAAATTGGCAAATGGAGATTTCAAATTGATCACCTGTGTGGTGTCATCATTTGTTGCATCAATAGAAAGGCTATCCAAACTGATTTTATTACTTCCGTATTTGAAATGGATATCATTCGCCAGTAAATTACCGATTAGCTTTGCGGTATCTAAAAAAGGGAAATCGGCATTCAACCTGCCACTTAGCTGAAAAGTGTCCTGCACAAAACCCAACTTTTGTAGATCAGCAAACTCAATTACTGTATTTGTTTTGAAGCTTCGATGAACGCCGTTCAAATCCAGATAGGTGTCGGAAGTAAAGGTTATGTTCGGATCAGTTGACAACAAATTAGCATCTAATTTATTTTTGTGGAAACTTCCTTTCGCCTGAACCCCGGTATAATTATAACCTTTGAATCCGGCTGATCGGATGGCTGCATCAAAATCCAGATCAGCAGAGGCAAGGTTATATCCTTTTCCTTTTACTTTTACTAAAGCGCTTACATTTCCAAACATAGTGTCCTGCAAAATTTTTCCCAATTGAAGGGCATCTGCATTTACATCCAGATCGTAGGTTGCTTTGTTTGCATCCGTAATATTTTTCAGATTTCCCCTGATGGCAATATCCCCCGATGAAGTAGTTAGTTTAAGGTTCGTCTGCATATCGTTCAGCGTGCCTTTATATTGTCCTTTGAGGGTAAAACGCTCCGGAATATAATGCTGCATCGAATCGGGTAAAATGCCTTTCGGTAAAAGTGAAAGCAAATCTTTTCGGTTTCCATTGAAGGAAAGCAACTCGAGATCTATTTTTAGTTTTTGGATATCCGGAAGTTCATAAACTCCGGCTTTAGCCAGTAGAAGCAGATTGGCCTGTTTCATTTCTAATTGAGGAATCAACAATCGGTTAAGGGTTCCTTGGGCTTTGGTTTGGATGAAAAACCGTTTCCCTAAAAGTGGACGGAAGGAATTGTTTTTGGCAAGCGCTGGTTCAAATAACAATAATTCATCTAATAGTAAATTCGTTTTTTTAAGGTTCAGGTTGATTTTTGTTAGACTGGGTTTTGTGAGCATAGATGCGGCTGAAGCATACGAAATACCCATATCGCCTTCTATGTGATTTTGAAGGGTTTCCAATTCAAGCCCTGTTAATCGAATCGCTGTATCGCCATAACTGGCTTTGGTTTTCAATTTTTTTACCGTAAAACCACTTTTCTCTATCACATTGAATTGTTCAATTTCACTGCTGTAGGTTTTGCCATCGTAAGAAGTGTTATGAGCGTTTAATACCATTTGGGTAAATGCAAGATGGTTAAAATCCATTTTTTTCTCTTTCGATACGGATGCTGCCTGATCATCGAAAATGATTTCATTTTTATTCAACTTTATTTGCCCGATTTCGAAGGTGAAGGGATTTGAAGTTTGGCTGCTGTCAACTGATTGTGCAACGGTTTGTTTTTGAACAACAGAGGTTATACCCACACTTGTTTTATGGTCGGATAAACTAGCTGAAGTGATATCCGCATGCATTTTTAACAGATCGAAATTCAGTTTACCCGTAGCGATTAAACCTGCAATGGAATGGATGTTCATTTTGCTAATGCTGTCTACCATCGAGAACCGGTTATTGGCTAGTGCAATCGTATCGATAGTAAGGTTGAACGGACCGGAACCATCGCTTTTTGCAGAAGAACTGGCATCAGTTTCTTTATAGGGAGTAAACATGAAAATTTCACAACGGATTGCATCAGTAAAAAGATAAGGGATATCGAAAGCCAACTGATCCAAATCCATTTTCCCGATTTTTGTACTAAAGGAGCCTAAGCCTGCTTTGTAAACCTGTCCTCCGTATTGATCATCCATCAAAAAGTCAACCGATTTTAATTTTATGGTTCCCAGATGGAACTTAAAAGTACTTTTTGATTCCGATTTAGGTTCAGCTGAAGGCTCGCCGGCAAATGCAGCGGGAACAAAATAAAAATTGAAAAGAGGATCCGGCCTTGCCCTGTAAAGATTGATTCGGATACCACTCAATGAAAGACCGGAAATGGTCAATTCATTTTTCAGGATTTTAGAAAGGTCGTAATGAATTTCTATTTCATCAGCCTGAAGCAATTTCCGTTGTTGGCGGTCTTCAAGGTCTATTCCTTTGATACGGATATGCGAAAGCCAATCTATTTCTAATTCACCTATGGCAACTTTTGTTTTTAGTTTATGCTCGAGGTATTTCACCGCCTCTTTTTTAACGATATTCTTTCCCCATTGGGTTTGTAAAGCCAAAAAAATGAGTAATAACAAAAAAAGCAAAAAGGCCAGTATTCGAACCAGCCATTTAAAGGTTACTATAAAGATTCTTCTAGCGCTTATGCTCATACGTTGCTTTCAAATGCTACTCCGGCATCTCCGTTTTCGACGAACCGCTTATTCCGTGCATAATATATAAAGGTAATTCAATAATACTTTATTGGAGCAGTTAGGCCAGTTATGTGAGGTTCAGTAAATAATCGGCTTTGTTACGGTTTCATTAGCTTTTGATTATTTAGTGTGTTTTTTTTCCTTCTTTCCAAAACAACCCTTAATTTAGTTGATAATGAAAATCAGCCATTTCAACTATTTCAACTTAACTACTACAGCAACAACCCGAAGGGGTTGTACTATTTCATATCGATAAAGGGCCTCGGCTATTGCACAAAAGCCCACTTGTATTCCTGTTTTCCCAACACTAATATTCATCAAATGAAAGTTTTAAAATTCGGCGGCAGCTCTGTCGCCAATGCTGAAAATATCAGAAGAGTTATCGCCATTGTTGAAGAAGCGTCTAAATCAGACAGGGTAGCCGTTGTGGTTTCGGCATTGGGCGGTGTAACTGATTTATTACTAGGCGCTTCTAAATCGGCTGCGGCTAATGATAGTACTTACCTTAATCATATCAGTTTGATCAGGGAAAGACACTTAGCCTGCATCAACGAATTAGTTAGTAAAGAAATTCAACCACTTTGTCTGCCGGTAATGGATAAGGCTTTTCAGGATATAACCGATTTATGTAAAGGGATCAACCTCCTGGGCGAAACAACCGACCGGTCTTCCGATTTGATGGTTCATTATGGGGAGTGGCTATCGTCGCAAATCATAACCATGGCTTACCTTTCCATCAATGAAAAGGTTAGATGGAAAGATGCCCGGGAACTCATCGTCACCAATGCTGCTTTTGGAGCAGCTAAAGTAGATTTTACTTCAACCAACTATAAGATCAGTCATTTTTTTGCGTCAGAAAATTTTCCTGTTGTTTTCATTCCGGGTTTTATTGCATCCGATCTTCATGGCAACACCACTACATTAGGAAGGGGAGGGTCTGATTATAGTGCAGCTATCATTGCTGCAGCATTGCATGCAGAGGAATTACAAATATGGACAGATGTAAATGGGATGATGACGGCAGATCCCAGGTTATGCAGCAATGCGCGGATCATTCCAAAGATCAGCTATCAGGAAGCGATGGAGCTTTCTCACTTTGGTGCAAAAGTGATTTACCCGCCAACTATTCAGCCCGTGATGGCACTTGATATTCCGGTATGGATCAAAAACACTTTCGAACCGGATGCTTTAGGAACCATCATCACCTCTTACCATAAACTCAATGAAAATATTCATGATCATATCATCCGGGGGATTTCCAGTATTTCGCAAATTACACTGGTTACTTTGGAAGGAAGTGGTATGGTTGGTATTCCGGGATTTTCTAAACGTCTTTTTGAAGCCTTGAGCCAGGAAGCCATCAATGTGATCATGATCACGCAAAGTTCTTCGGAACATTCGATCACAGTTGGAATCGCTGCCGGCAAAGCTGAAAAGGCAAGGTTAGCTGTGGATATGGTTTTTACTAATGAAATCGCCTTAAAGCAAGTAGAGCCTCTAAAGGTGGAGAGCGATTTATCGATTGTGGCTTTGGTTGGCGAAAACATGCGTCATCATACCGGTGTTAGCGGGCGGATGTTTACAGCACTGGGTCGGAATGGGATCAATATCAGGGCCATTGCACAGGGCTCATCTGAAAAAAATATTTCTGCGGTTATCGACACGGCTGATGTACGCAAATCGATCAACGTATTACATGAAGAATTTTTCGAAACTACCTACCGGCAAGTGAACGTATTTATTGCCGGGCTTGGTAATGTGGGCAGTAAATTGATCGATCAGTTGAAAAAACAACTTAGTTATCTTCAGGAAAGCAGGCTCCTGCAAATCAAAATCATTGGAATGGCCAATAGCAGGAAAGTTTGTTTTGATGAAGCGGGTATCGACCTTAACAAATGGCAGCAAGCAATCGAAAATGCAGATAGGGCGATTCCTGAACAATGGGTTGAACAACTGATTGCACTTAACCTGCGCAATACCGTTTTGGTTGATGTCACTTCAAGTGATGTGGTGGCTGCTGTGTATGATAAATTACTTCCCAGAAGTATTTCTGTGGTAGCCTGTAATAAGATAGCAGCTGCTTCATCTTTTCACCAGTACCAAAACCTGAAAAACCTTTCCCGTGAATACCATGCGCCATTCCTTTTTGAAACCAATGTAGGGGCGGGGCTACCGGTTATCAGTACCCTAAACGACCTGATCCATAGTGGAGATAGCATCCGAAAAATAGAAGCAGTATTAAGCGGCACACTGAATTTCGTATTTAACAATTATGATGGAAGCCGTAGTTTTTCAAGTGTGGTGAAACAGGCTCAGGAAGAGGGTTATACCGAACCCGATCCACGCCTTGATCTCAGCGGCACTGATGTGATGAGGAAAATCCTGATCCTGGCAAGGGAAGCGGGCGTGAAAATGGAATTGGATGAGGTGACCAACCGATCTTTTATGCCTCCTTCTTGTATGGAAGGATCGGTTGCCAATTTTTATGAGGAGATGGAAAATCAGGAGCAGCATTTCAGGATGCTTTTGGAACAAGCAAAAGCCAAAGGCTGTAAATTAAAATTCGTTGCCAGCTTGAATGAAGGAAAAGCTTCAGTAGGTTTACAGTGGATTGATCCTGCACACGATTTATTTCATTTGTACGGAAAAGATAATATCGTTTTGTTTTATACCGACCGTTACAGCATCCAGCCGCTGGTAATCAAAGGGGCAGGTGCAGGTGCCGAAGTAACTGCCAGTGGTGTTTTTGCTGATATCATCCGGGCTTCAAATCTTTAAAAAATGAAACATCAATCGATTACCGTTCATGCTCCTGCAACAGTTTCGAACCTCTGTTGCGGATTTGATATACTGGGCATGGCCCTCGAAGAGCCATTTGATAAAATCAGGATTGAACACAGCGAACAGCCCGGTATTCTTATCCGCCATACCGATGCTTACAATCTTCCGCTCGATCCGCAACTCAATATTGCCGGTGTGGCTCTTGATGCCATGAATAAGGCATTGGGAATCGGTTCTGGTTTTAGGGTGGAAATTCACAAAGGAATCAAACCCGGAAGCGGAATAGGGTCCAGTGCAGCCAGTGCCGCCGGGATTGTTGTTGCCGCTAATGAACTGCTGGGGAAACCCTTTTCCAAAACTGAATTATTGAAGTATGCTATGGAAGGTGAAGTGCTGGCCAGCGGATCAAGGCATGCCGATAACCTTGCACCTTGTATTTTCGGTGGGCTGGTACTTGTTAGGGATACCGCCAGTTTGGATATCGTTGCTTTGAAAACAGCACCGGTGTTCATCAGTATTGTTCATCCACAGATTGAAATAAAAACTTCTTACGCCAGGCAACTGCTGCCAAAAGAAATTCCTTTATCCGTTGCCGTTACCCAATGGGCGAATGTGGCAGGTTTGGTTGCCGGTTTTTCGAACGGCGATTATGGCCTGATCAGTCGCAGCCTGCATGATGAAGTTGCCGAGCCCGTTCGTAGTATACTGATTCCCGGTTTCGAAGAGGTTAAATCCGCATCAATGACGGGCGGAGCATTGGGCGGCGGTATTTCGGGAAGCGGCCCTTCCATCTTCATGCTCAGTGAAACCAGGCAGATTGCCGAAGCAGTTAGCAGAAGAATGAATGCCGTTTTCAACGGACTTGGCATTGAAAACTTTGCCTATGTAAGTCTGATCAATACCGAAGGAGTAAAGATTGTTGAATCAGATTAATGCAGATCTTTTTATTGCCGGAAAATCATCCAAAAAGCGAACAGTAATTTTTAATATGAATTATTTCAGCACTTCATCAAATGCCCCTCTGGTTAGTTTTAGGGAGGCTTGTATAAAAGGACAAGCTCCGGATCGTGGACTTTATTTTCCGCAGTATGTTCCACAGTTACCAGTGAGTTTTTTCCAAAATATGACTGGCCAACCGGTTCCGGAAATGGCCATGCAAGTGATGCAACCTTATATTGGTAAAGATATTCCTGAAGGAGAGCTTTATAGTATTTTAAACGAGACTGTAAATTTTCCTGTTCCCTTGTTGCCCATTACGGCATCAATTGATGTGTTGGAAATGTTTCATGGCAGAACACTTGCATTCAAAGATTTGGGCGCAAGGTTCATGAGCCGGTGCCTGGGATATTTTGTAAAAAATATGCAAAGAAAAATTACCGTTCTGGTTGCTACATCGGGTGATACCGGGGGCGCAGTGGCTGATGGTTTTCTGGGAGTTGATGGTATTCAGGTGGTCATCTTGTTTCCCTCAGGAAAAGTGAGTAAGGTGCAGGAAAAACAACTCACCTGCATGGGTGAAAATGTTTATGCATTGGAAGTGGAAGGCAGTTTCGACGATTGCCAGCAAATGGTAAAGTCTGCATTTATGGACAGTCAATTGAATGAACATTTATTTCTTACTTCTGCAAATTCTATCAATATAGCCCGATGGCTGCCACAGCAACTTTTTTATTTTATAGCTTATCAGCAATGGACTGATACCGAAAATGCACCTGTTATTGCAGTGCCCAGCGGCAATTTCGGAAACATCTGTGCAGGCTTACTGGCCATGAAATCTGGTTTGCCAGTGCGGCATTTTATCGCGGCATGTAATGCAAATGATACGGTTCCCGATTTTCTAGCAACAGGAGTTTATCGTGCAAGGCAGAGCCAGTCAACACTTTCCAATGCCATGGATGTTGGAGACCCCAGCAATTTTATCCGCATCCTCAAAATCTTTAACGGAGATATTTCAGCGCTGAAGAATAACCTCTCGGCCATAAGCATCTCAGATAAGGAAACTGCATATGCCATGAAAGAACTTTATCAGGAGTATGGATATCTTGCAGATCCTCACGGAGCAGTAGGATACCTGGCTTTGAAGAAATATCTGATGAACAACCCCGGTTATAAAGGACTGTTTGCAGAAACAGCACATCCCGTTAAATTTTTTGATACAGTTGAACAAATCACAGGCGCAGCTGTTTACATGCCTGCTCAGGTTGACGAACTGATGAAAAGAAATTCATTTTCAAACAAGATGAAGGTTTCTTTTGAAGGTCTGAAAGATTACTTAATTTCACTGCCTGTTTAAATCATCTTTTTTTAACCACATCATGGAACTACTTCAACAATTTGAACAAGCAGTAACCGATAGTAAGGCATTATCACAAAAGCCTTCAAATGATATCTTATTGCAATTATATGCGCTCTACAAACAATCCACTGAAGGCGACAATGAAGCCGAACCACCTTCAAATATGTTTGATTTTGTAAGTAAGGCCAAATATGAAGCCTGGCTTGAACACAAAGGGCAAACTAAGGATGAGGCGATGCAACAATATGTGGATCTTGTTAATAAACTGAAGAAAGGGTAGACATTTGTCTCAGTCACTACGTAATTCATCTAATTTCTTTTCCACAACACAATAATTTTACACATTTTACGCTATTGGTTTTGCTTGTTGCATTCAACGGGCATTGTATTTTTTTTGTAATATTCTTAACATACTGGCACAAAATTTAAAACAAAGCTTTTATACATTTGCAAAACCAAACAAAACACCTGAACTCCTGCTCTATCAGATAGTAATCCTTATCTGTCATTTACTTACTTAAACCGGCAATCATTATCATGCAAAACACCAATTACAAAAAAAATATTGCATTATTCTTCATAGTTTTTTTGAGCACGATGCATCTGCCATTCAGTTTTGGCAAATCAGTATTGTTCCACCATCACCCAGTTGAAGCGTCAGAGAATAGTAATATTACAACAGATGTTACTGAGGTGAGCAGGCTATACAACCAGATCAATCTTGCTGATGCAGGTTTGTCGTTAAAAGCTTTTGCCTTTGCGATGACCGGGTTTGAGAAGCTCAAAGAAGCGGGTAAAATAACCAATGATCATATCATTTCGATTGTTGATTTCACCAGGTCGTCTGCCAAGAAGAGATTGTTTGTAATTGACCTCGAAGCTCATCAAGTTTTATTCAATACTTATGTAGCACATGGCCAGAATTCGGGGAAAGAATTTGCAACCCAATTTTCTAACAAACCACAGAGCTTTCAAAGTAGTCTGGGTTTTTATGAAACTGCTGGAACCTATCAGGGCAAAAACGGTTACTCGCTGCAGCTTATTGGTCTTGATCGTGGATGGAATGACCGTGCCGATGATCGTGCGATTGTAATGCATGGTGCTCCTTATGTAAATGAACAATTGATCCGTAGTCAGGGATATATAGGAAGAAGCTGGGGCTGTCCGGCAGTGCCTGCAAACCTCTGTAAACCCATTATCGATAAGATAAAAAACGGCAGTTGCCTTTTCATTTTTGCTGAAAATAACAGTTACCTGAAGAAATCAGCCTATCTCAACCAATCCTGAATAGCTGTATAAACTAATATGATCTAGCCTTTACCGGTTCATTCAGGTAAGGGCTTTTTTATGTGGTTTGTACACAGGCTAATGCAAAGCATTTCTTACCTTCACCTTAAAAATCAGGATGAAGCTTCTTTCGCAACTAACCGGAACTGGTGCAGCCATTGTTACTCCTTTCAATAAATACCAGGAAGTAGATTATACGGCATTAGGGAACCTGATTGATTTCATTATCAACGGTGGCGTAGAGTACCTGGTAACGCTTGGAACAACCGGTGAAACGCCTGTGCTTACCACGGCAGAAAAAACAGAAATCATTCAGTTTACTTATGCTCATGTGAGTAACCGCGTACCCGTTGTGGTAGGTATTGGAGGTAATGATACGCTGGCTGTTGTAAATGAACTCAGGTGGTTACCACTCGATCATGCAACAGCAGTGCTGAGTGCCAGTCCTTATTACAATAAACCCTCCCAGGAAGGTTTGATCCTGCATTATCAGGCTTTAGCTGCCGCATCATCCAAACCTTTGATCTTATATAATGTACCAGGCAGAACAGGAAAGAATATGACCGCTGAAACCAGCTTGCTTCTGGCACACGAAACAGCTAATATTGTTGGTATAAAAGAAGCGAGTGGCGATATGTTGCAATGCATGGAAATTTTACGAAACCGTCCGGAAGGTTTCATGGTTTGGAGCGGCGACGATGCCCTTGCCCTTCCACAACTGGCTTGCGGAATGGATGGTGTGATCAGTGTGGCCGCAAATGGATTTCCCTCCTTGTTTTCGAAAATGGTACGTTATGGTTTGTCGCAGGATTTTCAATCTGCAAAAAAACTGAACGACCGTTTGATGCCTGCCTACGAACTGATGTTCCAGGAAAATAATCCTGCAGGAATTAAAGCTATTCTAAGTGAAATGGGATTAATAGCAGAGGAACTTCGGTTACCAAATGTACCGGTGAGTGCAGCATTAAAAAATGCCATACAGGATTATTTGGCGCTTCAATCTTAGCATACTTATCCGCAAACCTGAATAATGCATAAAGCAATATTGATTCTTATTGTCATCTGTTTTGGAAAATTTGCCGGCTTCTCACAAGTGCGAATAACCTTATCTGTTAGTCGGCTTCCGGAAATCCAGGCTGGCGAAAAATTATTTGTAGCCGGAAGTTTTAATGCATGGAACCCACAAGATATTGCTTACCAGTTATCGAATCAGGGTAACAGTTTTAAGGTTACTATTTCTGTGCCCCCAAACACAAAGATAGATTTCAAGTTTACTCGTGGCAGTTGGGCATCCGTTGAATGTTCGGCTTACGGAAGCGATTTACCCAATCGAACCATACCGGCACTTACAAGCGATACGCTTGTTTCCTGTGAAATCATGGGCTGGAAAGACCAGTGGATTCCTGGTTTGGCGATGCATACTGCTTCTAAACAAGTGAAGTTCATAGACAGTGCATTTACTATTACCGAGTTGAAGAGGCAGCACCTGATTTCATTGTATCTGCCAAAACAATATGATCTTTCTTCGGAGAGATACCCGGTGATTTATATGCTGGATGGACAAAACCTGTTCGATGCATATGGTACTTTTGCTGGTGAATGGGAGGTAGATGAAACGCTCGACAGCCTTTTAGAGAAAGGAATTCCTGGAGTGATTATTGTTGCCATCCATACTGATCAGCACCGGATGTGTGAATACAGCCCTTTCGTGTTCAAATATTGTGAAAAGCCGGAGGCTGCTGCATTGCTCCATTTTATTACCCAATCGCTGAAACCATATATTGACGGGCACTATCGTACCAAAAAGGAAAAAGAATCAACCGGTATTGCAGGAAGTTCATTAGGTGGGCTCTTTGCTTATCATGCCTGGCTCAACAAACCGGAAGTTTTTGGAAATGCCGGTATTTTTTCGCCATCATTTTGGATCGGCACTGCAGAGCTGGAACAACAAACAGACCAACTTGCTTATTTACAAAATGGCAAAGCCTTTTTTTATATGGGTGAAAAAGAAGATGGTGACGACCTCGGTAAAATGAAATCGATCGCTGACCGGTTTGCTAAAAATTCAAAAGCGAAGGTTAATCGTATCATCGACCCAAACGGAGCGCATAACGAAACCTACTGGAAAAAATGGTTTGCCGAATTTTATTTATGGATTATCAGGCGCAATTGAGTAAAAGGCGGTTCCTTCCAAAAACACTTATTCGTTTCTGTTAGTTAGAAGATTATATTCAGATACGAAAGCAGGTGCCTTCAATGGCAAGATCTGTGCATGAAAAAACCGACCTGGCTTCTTCAAGAAAATCATCCAAAATTTCATATTTAGAGGAGAAATGGCCAATGATGAGTCTCTTCACACCGGCCAAATTTGCAATAGCGGCAGCCTGTACAGTGGTTGAATGAAATCTTAAGGCAGCCTTCTCTTCAAGGCCTTTCAAATAAGTAGTTTCGTGATAGAGTAAGTCGACCCCATAAATTTTTCCAGCCAACTCGGGATCAAAAATCGTATCGGCACAATACGCATACGATTTTGCAGGAGTTGCAGCGATGGTAAGTTCTGTATTGGGAATGATGGTGCCCTTTCTGGTATGATAATCTTGCCCTTTCTGAAGCTGTTCATAAAAGGCCGCAGGTATTTCATACGATTTAACCCTATCCGGATCAATGCTTCGCGGGTTCTTGATCTGCCTGAAAAGAAAGCCCCAGCAATCAATGCGATGTTGTACTTTAAAACAATGAATCTCCATTTTTTTTGTCCGGGTCAGCAATCCTTCTTCACCCAAGGGATGAAAATGCAGTTTGTACGAAAGGGTTACCGAAGCAGCATTCAATTGTAGTAAAAGAATTTCCAATAATGGGGGCGGACCATACAAATGCAACTCCTGCGTACGGCTAAGCAGGCTCATACTCGATAGCAATCCAATCAATCCAAAATAATGGTCACCATGTAAATGGGAAATGAAAATATGCGATAGCTTGCTTCGCCTCAATTTGTATTTGGCAATTTGGTGTTGGGTGCCTTCTCCACAATCAATCAGGAAACTGTCATCTTCGGTTTGTAAAAGCTGTGATGTTGGGTTCCTTCCAAATGCAGGTATGGCTGAATTGTTTCCTAAAATGGTTAGTGCAAGCAATATTTTTTATTTAGCAGTTTTTTTGACTTGAAACCCTAAAGGTTCTTACCCGCTTAGTCGTCTTCGAAATCGTCCATTAGCTCTCTTTCAATTTCCTCCATCTGAACGATATCCCAGGCCTCCGATTCTGTTGGGGTAACATTCAGCAGTTCGAGCCATCCTTTGGCATCTAATAATTCAGCAACTTTCGGTTGTAAGCCACAGATTACAAATGAACAATTTTTTTCATAAAAGCTCTCCTGTAGTTCTACCAGCATTCCTGCAACAGTGATATCCGCATTTTGTACAGCCGAAAGGTTCAAGATGATATGCGGAACCGGCATTTTGTGATAAGGAAGCAGCAATGATAGCAGTTCTTCTGTCATATTAGCAGGTAATTCCTGTTCTTCAACAGTTAAGACGGTAAATTTCTCTTTGGTATCTATTTTGACATTCATCGGTGTAGTAAAATTAATAGCTGTAAAATAAATAAATTTTTGCAGCAACAATGGTTTGTCTCGCTTGTTTTAAAAGAAACCAGTCTATATGGGCAAGTTGATTGATGAATTTCACATTTATTTATCAGGCAGAGAAAAATTCCGTTTATCTTATTTCCTAACTTTTCAACATTTCAACATTTAAAGTTAAGGGAAACCAAAACGGCATATTTTATCGTTATTATTGTAACAATTAAAACTCAGGGCATGGACAACAATTTTTCACCCCAGGTAAAGGAGATCATCTCTTATAGCCGGGAAGAAGCATTAAGATTGGGAAATGATTTTATCGGTACTGAGCACCTGGTGCTGGGGTTAATAAGAGACGGGGATAATACCGCATTAAAAATTCTGAAATCATTAAACATAGATCTCTATGAACTGAGGAAAGAAATTGAAATGGCGGTGAAAGATAAAACCGGAAAGAATATTGCCAATATCAATTCGCTTCCGCTCACCAAGCAGGCAGAGAAAGTAATCCGCATCACCGTTCTGGAATCTAAAGCATTGAAAGCGCCAATGTCGGAAACCGAACACCTGATGCTTTCTATTTTGAAAAACAAAGAGAACATCGCTACCCAAATCCTCAACCAGTTTGATGTGGATTATGATATTTTCAAAAACGAACTCGGGTTTGTTACCAGTAATCCACCACAGGCCGAATTCAATGATGAAGACGACTTCGATGACGAAAGGAAACAATATGGCCAGCAACCCCGCTCTGCAAAAGGAGCTGCAGCAGGGCAGGTGAAAACAAAAACACCGGTGCTGGATAATTTCGGAAGGGATATCACCCGACTTGCAGAAAATGGATCTCTAGATCCTATCGTTGGCCGAGAAAACGAAATTGAAAGGGTATCCCAAATTCTTTCCCGCAGAAAGAAAAATAATCCCATCCTGATTGGTGAACCCGGTGTGGGCAAAACTGCCATCGTTGAAGGACTCGCTTTGAGAATAGTTCAACGAAAGGTTTCGCGTGTGTTGTTTGATAAGAGAGTGGTAAGCCTCGATCTGGCTGCACTTGTTGCAGGCACCAAATACCGTGGCCAGTTTGAAGAAAGGATGAAAGCCATCATGAATGAGCTGGAAAAAAACCGCGATGTGATTCTGTTTATTGATGAGATACATACCATCGTTGGTGCCGGTGGTGCAAGCGGATCACTCGATGCTTCGAATATTTTCAAACCCGCACTGGCAAGAGGCGAACTGCAATGCATAGGTGCTTCCACACTCGATGAATACCGAATGCATATCGAAAAAGATGGTGCACTCGACCGCCGTTTTCAAAAGGTGATCGTTGAACAGCCATCTGTGGAAGAAGCCATTGAGATCCTCAACAACATCAAGAACAAATATGAAGATTACCACAATGTAACCTATAGCAAGGATGCTATCGATGCCTGCGTTAAGTTGAGCGATCGGTATATGACAGACAAGTTATTGCCCGACAAAGCCATCGATGTTCTTGATGAAGTGGGTGCCAGGAAGCATATCAAGAATATCAATGTGCCTGAAAATATCCTGGATCTAGAAAAGAAAATTGAAGATATCAAGCTTGAAAAGAATAAAGTAGTTAAGAGCCAAAAATTCGAAGAGGCTGCATCATTGCGCGATACAGAGAAACGCTTACAGGAAGATCTTGAAAAGGCAAAGAACGAATGGGAAGAGGAGAGCAAACACAAACGTTTCCCGATTGAAGAAGAAGATATCGCAGAAGTGGTTTCGATGATGACGGGCATACCGGTGAAAAGGATGGTTCAGGCTGAAACCGACAAGCTCCGCAGAATGGCCGACGACCTGCGTGGAGCCGTAATTGGCCAGCAGGAAGCCATTTCCAAAGTAGTTAAAGCCATCCAGCGCAACCGTATCGGATTGAAAGATCCCAAAAAGCCAATCGGAACTTTCATCTTCCTCGGACCAACCGGTGTGGGAAAAACCGAACTCGCCCGTTCTTTGGCAAGGCATATGTTCGACAGTGAAGATGCACTCATCCGAATTGATATGAGCGAATACATGGAGAAATTCACCGTAAGCCGATTGATTGGAGCCCCTCCGGGATATGTTGGTTATGAAGAAGGCGGTCAGCTAACGGAAAGGGTTAGAAGAAAACCCTATAGTGTGATCCTGCTTGACGAAATTGAAAAAGCACATCCTGATATCTATAATGTGCTGCTTCAGGTACTCGACGACGGACAACTTACTGATGGACTTGGACGAAAAGTGGATTTTAAGAACACCATGATCATCATGACTTCGAATATCGGTGCCCGTCAGTTAAAAGATTTTGGAGACGGTGTAGGATTCGCTACGCAAAGCAGGCAGGATAATCTGGATGAAAATAACAAAGCAATCATTGAAAAAGCGCTTAAACGTACATTCAGTCCTGAATTCCTCAACCGTATTGATGATGTGGTCATCTTCAACTCACTCAATAAGGAGAATATCTTCGAGATCATCGATATCCTAATGAAAGGAGTGATGGTTAGGTTAAGCAATCTTGGTTTTTCTCTCGAGCTTTCAGCAGAAGCTAAGGCTTTCATCGCTGATAAAGGTTATGATAGCCAGTTTGGGGCAAGACCGTTGCACCGGGCCATTCAGAAATACCTTGAAGACCCTTTAGCCGAGGAGATTCTCAACTCCACCATCAAATCTGGCGATATCGTCATCGCTGAGTTGGATAAGGAGGCAGGAAAGATCACTTTCAAACTCAAGGAAGAGCCCCAGAAAAAGGAAAAGAAATCAGAAGCTTAACATATAAGCACCCTCACAAAGGGTGCTTTTTTTGTGTTTTCATTTACGCTTTACGCTTTTTTAAGGCATTGAACATCAGCATATCGGTATTTATTCTATTTTACGTACTGATTCCTGAAGCTTAAGTAATGAAGAAAATTATTGTCACCATAGATGGATGGTCTTCCTGCGGTAAAAGTACGCTTGCCCGCCAACTGGCAAAATCGCTCGGTTATGTATATATTGATAGCGGTGCGATGTATCGGGCCATTACGCTTTATTTTCTTCGTAACGACGTTGATTGGCGCAATACGGAAGAAACCAATCAGGCCCTTCAGTTAATCACTTTGCAGTTTCAGTACAGTGAACGTTCATCACAATCCGAAATGATACTCAATGATGAAAATGTGGAATACCTTATCAGAGACCTTGTTGTGGCCGAAAAAGTAAGTGAGGTGGCCATGGTGGCAGGTGTTCGTTTATTTGCGGTTGCACAACAACAGCAAATGGGTAAAGGAAAGGGCATCGTGATGGATGGAAGGGATATCGGCACCACCGTTTTTCCGGATGCGGAGCTTAAGATTTTCATGACTGCGGATATCCGTACCCGTGTAGAACGTCGATACAAAGAAATGCTGATCAAAAATCCTAATCTGAGTATAGAAGAAGTGAAGCATAATCTTGAAATGCGCGATTATATCGACTCTAACCGTGAAGTAAGTCCACTTCGCATGGCGGAAGATGCCATCTTATTAGACAATACCAATCTCAGTATGGAAGAACAGCTGGATTTTGCACTCAAGCTCGTAGCAAAAAAATTATAGAAATCGATTCATGGTTAATTAAAGGAAACCTGCTGCCACTTCTTCATAAGTTTCTTTTCCCGGAACAAAGCTTACTATTTTTCTGATTACCTGTTCAACTATGGCATCCGGACAACTGGCACCACTTGTAATCAGTATGCGTAATGGAAGGCTATCAGGTAGGTATGGGGAACTGTGCTTTTCAATTTGATGATGAAAATCGAAATGTTCAATATCAGAAGCTGATAAGATCCTGTCTGCATGATCAATATGGTAGGTAGGTAACTGTTGCTCACAAAGTTCAACGAGATGCGAAGTGTTACTGCTGTTATAACCGCCAACTACGATGGCAAGTTCAGCTTCCTGCTTTAATAATCCGAATACGGCAGATTGGTTGTCATTAGTGGCATAACAGAGGGTATCCCTTGTATCTGCAAAATGTGATTCGGCATTACCCTCTTCTAAACCATATTTTTCCATAACGGCCTCTTTGAGCAGATCAGCAATGGCTTGCGTTTCACTGGCCAGCATGGTGGTTTGGTTAACAACACCGATGCGTTGCAAATCTGTTGTTACATCAAAACCTGTTGAATACCTTCCTTCAAACAAAGTGTAAAAATCTTTTGATGATGTTTTTCCGGTAATGATGGAAGCAAGCAATTGCGCCTCCTGCATATTATACACAATTACCGTAGGGCTATTTGCTGCAGCATGTGAAAAGGTAGCCCGGGTTTCTTCATGGGTTGGTTTGCCATGTACAACCACGGAATAATTTTCACGCGAAATCTGTTCACTGCGGTTCCAAACTTTTTCTACAAAAGGACAGGTAGTATTGTACTTTTCAATGGCAATACCGGTTGCTTTTAATTGCTCTTCAATGGCAAGGGTAGTGCCGAATGCAGGAATGATTACGATGTCGGCGGCAGTTAATGAAGAAAAGGAGATAAGTTCCTTCCCTGAAGTATCCTGTAGAAACTGAACCCCACGTGTTACAAGGTCGGCATTCACGCGCGGGTTGTGAATCATTTCACTAAGCAGGTAGATACGTTTACCGGGGTTTTCATCAATGGTACGAAAAGCTATTTCAATGGCATTTTCCACTCCATAACAGAATCCAAAATGCCTGGCCAGGAAAATTTTAAGCCCACCAAAATCAAGAAGGGTAGGAGTGAAATCTTTTTTCATCTTGTCTGCCTGCTTCCTTTTTTCTTTGATGGCGCTGATCAGGCTGCTGCGATAGGTAAAGGGAATGGTAAATTGCTTCATGGTAATCTTCTGTACAAAGTTACGATCTTCCTGCGCTTTTGAAATACCGTTATGCAATTTAATCACCAACGCTTGCTTTCATTTCGTGTTTCCTTTAACTTTATCAGTATATGCAGGCATCTAAAGTTTTATCTTTTCTGAAACAAGCCGTTATTTATGAAGTGAATACCCGCCAGTATTCGGAGGAAGGTAATTTTGAATTCATCCGTAACCAATTGCCACGCTTAAGGGAAATGGGTGTGACAATTTTATGGATGATGCCGATTCACCCGATCGGGATTGTAAATCGAAAAGGCTCGTTGGGTAGTTATTACAGCAGCAAAGATTATTATGACATTAATCCGGAGTTCGGCACCCATGCTGATTTCAAGGCATTGGTTGATGATGCCCATGCACATGGTATGAAACTGATCATCGATTGGGTGGCCAATCATACGGCATGGGATAATCACTGGACGCATACTTATCCGGAATATTATGAAAGAAACCCATCCGGTGATTTTGTGTCACCTTATGATTGGGAGGATGTGATTCAGCTTAATCATAACGAACCCTCAGCACACGCTGCAATGAAGGATGCCATGATGTATTGGGTCAGGCATTTCGATATTGACGGTTTTCGTGCAGATCTGGCGCATCTCACCCCATTGCCTTTCTGGCTCGATGCAAAAAAGGAAGCTGAATTGATCAAACCGGAACTCATCTGGTTGGCTGAAACTGACGACGCCAACTATTACGGGGCTTTTGATATGATCTATGCCTGGAAATGGATGCACCAAACTGAAAGTTCCATCAAAAATAATCAAACTGTTGAGGGGTTGAAAAACTTACTGGAGGCATCTTCTTTTGAAAATCCTTTTGGTGCGCTCCAACTTTTTTTTACATCCAATCATGATGAAAACAGCTGGAATGGGACCGAATACGAAAAATATGGCATTTTCGCTCTGGCACTCGCTGTACTCAGTTTTACCTGGCCGGCTGCTGTTCCGTTAATTTATAGCGGACAGGAAATTCCAAACTACAGGCGGTTGGCTTTTTTTGAAAAGGATGCTTTGCAATGGCCAGATTCGCCTGCCCTGTTCCCTTTTTATGCAAAGCTTGGCAAATTGAGGGAAACATTCGCTTTCGATGACAGGGCAAGCTGGCTTGAAGCAGGACCACATGTACTTGCGTTTATGCGTAAAGGTGAGCAGGTGCAACTAATGGTTTTTCTGCATTTGGGTAACTCAAAGCGCTATCTCAATCTGAGCCAATACAGCAATGAAGGCAGTTGGCTGGATTATTTTACCGGTATTGCCATCGATAGGCAAGATGGCGAACCTATTGAACTCTTGCCCGGCGGTTATCTGCTTTTACTCAAAGCATAAAAAAAGCCCGGTATTTACCGGACTTCCTTCTTTCTCATGGCTGTTAATCTGTTACTCTTCTTCGAGGGTTATGGGGTACTCGTATAATCCGTCGTAACCTGGATAGAAACCACTAATAGTAATTGATTTTTGAGCACCTATGGCTGTTTTCATTTCTGCCACACTTTTAACCTCTTTGTCGTTTACCCGAAGAATGATAAAGCCATCCTTCATTCGGGTTTGATCATTAAGGGCACCTTCGTTTATTTTTTTCACAATCACTCCGCCATTCACCCCATACTCTTTCGCTTTTTTGATATCGAGAGTTGTAAAGTCTGCGCCCAACATATCCATTTCAGTATCATTTTTCACAACATCATAATTTCCGGCTTTGTTCTTTAGCGTAACGTTTAGGGTTATGGGCTTTTCACCACGGAGAACGGTTACCGGAACCTTATCGCCCGGTTTGTAACGGCTTACCTGCTCCTGCAGTTCCCCACCGCTTTTGATTTCTGTTCCACTGATCTGTTGTATGCGGTCGCCTTTGCGAATTCCTGCTGCATATGCGCCACCGTCAGTGGGTACTTCTGTCGCAAAAAGTCCATCATAGGCTTCTAAAGGCACTCCGTTTTTTTTCTTCTGGTCTTCAGTCATATCAGCCGCATTACCAAACATGATGCCCAGGTAACCTCTTTGTACAGTACCGAACTTTATGATATCATCAACCACTTTCTTTGCGATATTCACCGGAATGGCATAGGAATAACCAGAGTAGTATCCTGTTGGTGAGGCAATGGCTGCGTTGATGCCGATCAGCCTTCCATCAGTATTAATCAATGCCCCGCCACTATTGCCCATATTTACCGCTGCATCAGTTTGAATAAAGGATTCTACTGCCCCGCCTACATTGCCGGTTTTATCTTTATTCAATCCCAAACTTCTCGCCTTAGCACTTACAATACCTGCAGTAACCGTAGTTTCCAGGTTTAGGGGATAACCTATAGCCAACACCCACTGCCCAATCTTCACTTCATCTGAATTTCCATAGATGAGATAAGGTAAAGCACTGGCTTCAATTTTGATAACAGCAAGGTCGTAGGCAGGATCTGCGCCGATCACTTTAGCTTTAAAGGTTTTTTTATTGTTTAAGGTAACCGTGATTTCATCTGCATTGGCAACCACATGGTTATTGGTAACGATGTAACCATCTTCGCTGATGATAACACCCGAACCAGATGCTTTTTGTTCAGGAATGATATTCATTCGCCCGCCTCCAAAAAACTGGTTGAATAAGTCATCATCAAAAAAATCGCTGAATGGATTTTGCCTAACCTTTGGCAGATTGTTATTCACCTGCTTGGCATTGGTTTTTGTTTTGATATGCACAACGGCAGGTAATGCAGCAGATGCCGGTTGTGTAAAATCAACTGCGCCAGGCGGATTACCTTGCTCGTTAAAACCAACGTTCTTGTAATTGGATGGAAGCACACTGGCAGTTTGACCAGCATAAGTTTGTTGGTTTTTGAAATACTTGCCATAGCCCCATCCTACAGCAAGAGTGGTGAGGGCGCTAATGGCGATTGTTGTAAGTACTTGGCTGAGTTTCATATGCTGTATTTATTTTTTTTCTTCAAACACAGGTTGCAAATCCTATGCCTTTAGCGCAATTTACATCCAGACTGACATTCTGTTCGTTTGCTGCTGACATCTTTAACATTAAATTAGTAAGACTTTCGTAGTTCGTCATAAGGTCAGTAAAAATTGCATGGTATCCACCCCGTCGGCATAGGTAAAAAGCCCCGGTTTCTGGGTAGTTCCAAAGGGTAAAAAACTTTTCCCGGCAATACATTGAACATCGGTTTGTTTAGAAAGAGGCAACAGCAGTTCCTCCATTTTATCATAATATTCGTAATGTAAAACACTGATTGGCGAGAAAATGTTTTCCTGTTCGGTAAGTAAAGTGCTGCCGTTGGTCATGTAATAGCGATTGTTGAGCAACAAGATTGAAAGCTGGTAATCGTAATTATTGGCATATTTGTGATGGTCGCGCATATACTGATAACATTTGAAAGCCTCAAGAATAGGAATAAAGTCATAACCATTCGGCACAAATATTTTCGTTACATTCCTGCACCCGAGGCCAAAGTAAAGGTGGATGTCGTCGGCTAATTTTTCCAGATCTGCTGTTGTTTCTGTTCCATCCAATACGGCAACAGAAGTTCGGTTCTTTCTGATTATATGGGGATAAGCCGCAAAATACTTTTCAAAATAGCGGGCAGATTGGCTTCCTCCGGTAGCGATGTACGCGTCACAGTTTTTCAGGTTTTCGGCAAATTGAATTTTTTCGCTAATTGCAGGTTCTATTTCTACCAGTTTTTCAGCCAGAAAAGGTAAAAGGGTATCATCCTTTGCAGATAATTTTACCAGCGCCCGGTGCCCGCTCATCAAAACACATAAAAAATCATTGAAACCCACCAGCGGAATGTTACCGGCCATTACAATGCCTACCGAACTTAATTTTGCAGGCTCATCAAGATGGTAATGTGCTGTCCATTCCTGTAACTTTTGTGGGTCGAGATACTGTGTCACTATCTGGTGAACTGCATGATCTATGAATTCAGGCGTAAACCACGGATTTTTTGCTGACGCTTTTTGTTTAACCTCATGCCATTGCATATCTCCTTCCATTAAAAATTTCCCCAGTTGGCTAAATAAATCGATTCGATTTTGTAAATTCATGTGGTTATTATTATTTTAGAGCAAAATTACGTCAGATGGCTATTAAGATTACAGACGAATGCATCAATTGCGGAGCTTGCGAGCCCGAATGTCCGAACAATGCTATTTATGAAGGTGGAGTGGAATGGGCCATTTCAGATGGTACCACCATTAAAGGCAGTTTCACCCTGATGGATGGCACCACATTAGATGCCGATAAGCGAAATGCGCCTATCAGCAGCGATGTGTATTATATCGTACCCAATAAGTGCACCGAATGCCAGGGATTTCATGAAGAACCACAATGTGCGGCTGTTTGCCCCGTTGATTGCTGCGTTGCGGATGAAGCCTATCGGGAAACAGTAGACGAACTGATGGCGAAGAAAAACAGTTTGCATATCTAAACTTTTAGCCGGAAGGCTTCTATAAGCAGGTGATATTTCCTGCATTTGGGTGAGGGTATTATTTCAATACTTTCGCCTTTTTTTATACCTTTCGTTATCATTAAGGCTTTCACATAAAAACGGATATGAAAATTGTTTACTTCTTACTGGTTTTAATCCTGTTTTTGTCATGTAAAAACAAACCTTTAAAAGAAGAAAGTTCCACTGCTGCCTATAAGCTCGAACTCATTGCCACCGATAAGGCGTTTTCGGAGATGAGCAGTGCAAGCGGCATGAAAAAAGCATACATCGAATATATTGATAGCAACGGAGTTTTGCTTCGACCCGAAAATATGCCAATCATCGGGGCAAACGCCATAGATTATCTTATTCAGCAGGATGATACCGGATTTCAACTCAGCTGGGAACCCCGGCATGCCGAAGTGGCCAATTCAGGCGAATTGGGTTTTACATATGGCATTTATGCCATGCGACCAAAAGATAAGGATACTGTCATTTATGGAACGTATACCAGTATCTGGCGCAAACAAAAAGATGGAAAATGGAAATTGGCGCTCGATTCCGGAAACCAGGGCATCGGGGAACCTTAATCGGCTTATTCTGGCTTTATCTTAACAACAGCCATCGTTTTTTTTTGTTTCTTTGTTCAAACTTATTCCTTCTCCATGAAGAAAAATATTGCACTCGTTACCGGAGGCTATTCGGGTGAAGCGGTAATTTCTTATAAAAGTGCCGCAACCATTTTTGAAAATATAGATCCCGAAAAATGGAATTGCTTTCTTATTGACATCCATCCGGAGGGTTGGTTTTATGTAAACCGGAAACAGGAAAAGACGCGGGTTGACAAAAACGATTTTTCAATAGTTGAAGAAGGAACGAAAATCAATTTCTATGCAGTTTTGATCGGGCTTCACGGCACACCCGGCGAGGATGGTAAGTTGCAGGGGTACTTCGATTGTTTGCATATTCCCTACACTTCATGCGATGCGGCCAGTTCAGCTTTAACCTTTAACAAAAGATATACTGTGGCTGTTGCTGCTTTTGCCGGAATTCCGGTAGCCAGGTCGTTACATCTTTTTAAAAATCAACCCTTATCTCCTTCCGTAATTTTATCGCAATTGCATTTGCCGGTATTTGTAAAACCCAATAATGGAGGTAGTAGTTTAGGCATCAGTAAAGTGAATGAAGCCGGTATGCTGGAAGCTGCCCTGCAAAAAGCATTTCAGGAAGATGAACAGGTTTTAGTAGAAGAGTTTATCAGTGGCCGTGAATTCACCATCGGGGTTTTTCGTTCCAAAACTGCTGTGATCACTTTACCGATTACAGAAATCATTTCCGGCAATGAGTTTTTCGACTATGCCGCAAAGTATGAAGGGGCAAGCGAAGAAATTACTCCCGCCAATCTGGAAGAAAAAATTGCAGATCAAATCAGGGAGACAGCGAAGAAGGCTTATCAGGTTTTCAATTGCCGTGGCGTGGTTAGGATCGACTTTATTTTCAATGAAAAAGAAAACAGTGCATACCTGCTTGAAATCAATACTGTACCCGGACAAAGTGCTGCAAGTATTGTTCCGCAACAGGTAAAAGCTATGGGCTGGTCGCTGCGAGAATTTTATTCTGCACTGATTGAAGCCTGTCTTCCCGATTAACTACTATTTTCCAATCCTAAATCAAAAAAAACTTGTTTCAGTTTATCACCAAAAGGCCATTCTGGGTAAATTTTCTGGTAGCCATCCTGCTCGGCTTGCTATTGATTTACCTAACGCTACAACTACTGGATTCAATCACGAAACATGGGCAGTACCTTACTGTACCTTCGGTATTGGGAAAGAATACTAAAGATGCCATAAAAGCTTTGGAAGCTAAAGGGTTTGATGTGCTTATTCAAGATTCTGTTTACACCGATACAGCAAAGATGGGCATCGTACTCAAGCAATTGCCCGATCCAAACAGTACCGTAAAAGTAAACCGTACCGTGATGCTTACGGTAAACAGGGTTACTTTACCCATGATAGATATGCCGGCTCTTGAAGGAAAAACAATGGAATTCGCTTTTGAAATCATGCGCAGAAGTCACCTCAAATTAGGAGATACCAGTTTCAGGCCAGACTTCATGAGAGGTTCGGTACTGGAACAATTCTACGAGAATAAGCGGATCAGTCCGGGCGAAAAATTGCCCTGGGGAAGTACGATAGACCTGATCATTGGAAGCGGCCTTAGTGAAGAAAAAATATTGGTTCCCAATCTTGTGGGGCTTACGCTGGCTGAAGCCTCCATTGTGTTACAAGAAAACGGCATCCTGCTCGGGGCAACGATCGCTGATCCGGGTGTTACAGATACTCTTGCCGCTTTTATTTACGAACAGAGCCCTCCCCGTTTCAATATGGATAAAGAACCGGTTTATATCCAGCCCGGACAATTGATGGATCTGAAGGTTTCTGTTGAAATGAAGACGCCACGGGATACTTTACATTAATCCATATATTTTTTTCCAATCTTGTAATCATTCAAAAGATAATTTATGCAATCCATCACAGCAACAGAAGTTAAACAGCGGAAAGAGGCAGGTGAAAATCTTTTTCTGCTCGATGTTAGGGAACCTGCCGAACATGAAGCTTTTGATATAGGGGGCACATTGCTTCCATTAGGGCATATTATATCCATGCAAATTGAAGCATTAGAACACCATCGCGATCAGGAAATCATCTGTTATTGCAGAAGCGGTCAACGGAGCATGCAGGCTGCCCTTATGCTCGAGTCGATGGGCTTCAGCAATGTAAAAAACCTCACTGGAGGAATGCTCAGTTGGCAAGAACAATTCGGGAGCAAATAATCCCTTTTCTATAATCCAATATTGAAACCTCCCATAACATTGAAAGTAGCCATCGGGTAATAATAGTTGGCGATGGTTTCACTTCCTCCGGAGAAATAACTGAAACTGTAACCATTAGGTACGTATTGGGTATCAAACAGGTTGATGAACTGGATGAAAAATTGCAGGTTGCGCACGCTTCTTATAACCGGCTTGTAACTGATTCGTAAATCCTGAGTGTAATAGGCTTTTAATTTTGCAGCATCTCGTCCGCTGTTATCTAAATTCTGACTGCTTACATATTTTCCAATAAGCATAATTTCCGTTTCCTTATAGGGAATTAGGGATAAGGAATAGCCTGCTATCACTGCCGGAGAAAAAGATATGGTGCTTTTTCCATAACGCTTTGCTAACTGTCCACCATTGTCATAATCGTCGATAAAAGCCGTATAATCATTCAGTTTATTTTCGCTGAATGCGATGTTGCCGCTAATCTGGAGCCAGCGGGTAAGCCTCGATCCGCCTTGCAATTCAATTCCGGCACGGTAACTCTTTGGAATGTTGGTGCGGGTATAAGCACCCACATCATTTATTTTTCCGGTGAGTACAAGCTGATCGCGGTATTGCATATAGTAAAGGTTTATCGCCCAGTTGTATTTCCTTCTGCGCTTTTCGAAACCGGCTTCAAAATCATTAAGTTTTTCCGGAAGAGGAAGTTGTAGATTTCCCGTTTCAAAATCATCCCGGTTGGGCTCTTTGGCAGCACGTCCGTACGAGATATAAAATTGATTGCCATTATGCGTGTACGTTAGTCCGAATTTCGGATTGAAAAAAAGATATTTCTCATCAATCCTCACATCTGGGTTTGCTCTGAAACCGTTGATACGGTATGCTGCCATCCGGAGTTGAAGGTCTGTATAGATTTGCCAATGGTTGTTCAAAGTCCGGGTCCATTTTACAAATGAAGAGGCATCGGTTTTATCGGCAGTAAGGTTGTACCAACGGTGATGGTCAGGTGCAGCACCCGGAGTGATGCTTCGAACTAATTCGCCATAGTGTTTTCCATCATACCTGCTAACATGCAATCCAACAATAATTTCATTACTAAGATGAGCATAATGAAGGTTCGCTTGTGCGCCATAGAAATAATTATCCAGCCAAAGCCTTCTGATAAGATCACTATTGCTGATGGTATCCTGTCCGTTGATCAGGTGTGGCAACCCATATGCTGTTAAGGGTTGATCAGCTTTATACTGTTCATAATATCCTTTTCCTCTGGTAAGGAAGACGGCAACAGCGCTCTTAATTTTTTTATTGATTTGTTGGTTGTAAAAAAACTGGTAATGCGATTGGGTATAGTTATCGGTTTCATTATCGTAGGGATCACCGGGCTTTTCCGTACCTGCAGGATTGTACCGCCTGTTGCTTTTTAAAGTGGCTTCATCTATGCCGTACCAGGCTTGGTAGGTTTTTTCTTTACCGGTGAAACTATTGATGCGGAAAGTCTTCTTATCTGAAACCCAGGCAACCGAACCATAAATGGATGCCAGCCTGCTACTAGCCCGGTCTACATAACCATCACTGGTGATATTGCTTAGCCTGGCCTGAACAATCAGGTGTTTACCGAGTAATCCCGAATTGAATTGCAGGCTGTTTCGGAAAGAATAATAAGAACCGGTATTGCTGGCAAAATCGAGTGTTTTTTTGGGATTGTTTTCGTTGCTGTTGATATTTACGGCTCCACCAAAACTGCCTGTTCCGTTAACGGAGCTGCCCACACCTCTTTGAATTTGGATATCATTTGCAGAAGCGGAAAAATCGGGCAGGTTTACAAAAAAAGTGCCCTGGCTTTCCGCGTCGTTATAGGGTATGCCATTAAGGGTGATATTGATGCGGCTGGCATCCGTGCCCCTGATCCGTAAGCCAGTGTACCCGATGCCATTTCCTGCGTCTGAACTTACCTGCACAGCCGGGGTTTGATTGAGAATAAAGGGAAGGTCTTGCCCGATATTGTTTTTTTCAATTTCCTTACGGCTTAGGTTGGTTTTGGCTACCGGAGTTCGCTCTGCAGCCCTCACTGCAGTAATTTCCAGGGGTTTCAGCAAGGCAGTATCTCTGGAATTACGGTTTTCCTGGGCCCATGAAGGAAGTATAAGCAAAAGGCTGATTAAAGTAAGATAATACTTCATGCAAGATGATTTGTAACCGAACATCCGGATCTGAGTAAATCCAATACGCTTCAGTGGTGGAAGCTTCTCCCTTCGCAGGCATTATCCTGGGCAGGTTTAACGGGTATAATCTCAGCCTTCTAAAAAAGCACCCCGGAAATTCTGGTTAATTCAATTATGCCGTAAAGATAAGCCATGGTGCAGGTGTTAAGCATAAAATCATTTATTTTTTTCAAATTGTAACTATTGTTCAGTGCTTCACGTATTAATACCGATTGGACAAACAATATAGTCCAATATCGGCTATTGCCTCATTGTACTATTTGTTTGATACCATCGGCATTTAAGATTTATAAAATATTGGCATATTATATAAATCACATTGGTATAACTTTGTAAAATCAACATTATGAAAAGCCTGTTTATTCTGATTTTTTCTCTGATAGGTTATGCAACAACAGCACAGCGGACTTTGACCTTGAAAGATCCTAATGCCCACGAAAGGGTGCTTGATTCAGATTTTCATGCCATCAAAGTTTCTGCAGGTATTGAGCTGATTTTAGATCAGGCTGATAAAGCACAGCTAGCGGTTAGTTATTCCGATGAAAAATATGCCGATAAGTTCAAAACAGAAGTGGAAGATGGTGTATTGAAAATCTATTTCGATGCCGGTGCAGTAAACTGGGGTAGCAATCAAAAACGCCAGTTAAAAGCTTATGTTTCTTTTGTTGCTTTGGATAAGCTGGATGTTTCATCAGGTGCCACTGTAACATTGCCTTTATTGATTACGGTTAGTGAGCTGGATATAAGGCTTACCAGCGGATCTAATTTTAATGGTGCTATTCATGCAGAAAAATTGATCATCGAAGCTACCAGTGGAGCTGTTATAGACATTAGTGGTAAAACCGGTTTCCTGGATGTTTCAGTTAACTCCGGCGCCAGTTTCAGGGGATATGAACTTGAATCACTTGTATGTGATGCTCAAGCAACCAGTGGTGGACGAATTAAAGTGAACATCGGCCAGGAAATGAATGCAAGGGCTAATAGTGGCGGAGCTATTCATTACAAGGGCAATGCTGTAGTAAAAGACATCAATGTCAACAGCGGTGGTATAGTAAAAAAATCTTCCTGATCATGTTCAAATTTATCTTCTTCATATTTTGTTATGTGTTTACACTCCCTGCGATTGCTCAAAAGCAATACATTGTTGATGAACACGCCGTAATGCGTAACCTCGAAGGGCAATTCAATTCAGTTCAGGTAGCTGGTGATGTTAAAGTATATATCACGCAATCAGATCAATTTGCAATCGCTGTAAGTACAGCCGGAAAAGCTGAAGATATCCTTACTACGATTACAGGGAATAGCTTGCACATTTCAAGGAGTGAATCGGGGAGTTGGAACAGGCGGAGGAATGAAGCTGTGGTGTATGTTGCTATGCCTGTGATAGAGAAAATCATGTTATCCGGTGCTTCAACGATCAAAATGATCGGTACTATAAAGGCGGATAATCTTGAACTGCTGCTTTCAGGGGCAAGCGAACTTTCCGGAACCTTGCAGGCTGATAATCTGGTGATGAATTTAAGCGGCGCTTCAGATGCCTTTCTTAGCGGGGCAGTAAATCAGCTTTCTGTTGCCTGTAGTGGTGCAAGTGATGTAAAATCATACGGACTCGAAGTGAATTTTTGTACGGCCAGGGCATCAGGTGCGTCCGACATATTACTTACCATTCATAAGCAACTTCAGGCCAATGCCAGCGGGGCCAGTCAGGTACTTTTCAAAGGGGAGGCTATCCTACAATCATATGATGCTAAAGGGGCAAGCATCATTTCCAGAAAGGAGAAATAAATAATGATTTGGTCACAATACCATCAAACGCTATCTTTGCATCGCGAAGTAGAGCAGCGGTAGCTCGTCGGGCTCATAACCCGAAGGTCAGAAGTTCGATCCTTCTCTTCGCAACACAGAGGTCTGAATTTCAGGCCTCATTTTTTTTATGGATAATGAATTTGAGCTCATATCCGCCGCGGCAGACAGCAATTCGATCCTAATCTTCGCAACAAGGTGCCTGAATTTCAACTTTTGCTATTTTATAATCTTTTTTTCATTTTTCATGCATCATTATTATATTTGCCACTGTCTTAAATACAATTCTGATAATAATCATTTGGATTTGTCCCTAAATTTGAATTTAAAACCATAATAAAAAATCATGAAAAAAATTCTTTACTCGCTACTGCTTATCTCAACTGTGATGGTTTCTTGTAGCAAAGATGATGATGGTCCATCCTGTGCAACTTCCGTTGCCGGTATTACAGGTAGTTTTAAAATCACAAAGCAAGAGCTGTTTACCAATGGGATTCCAACAGATATTACTTCAGGCTTAGATCCATGTGAACTTTCGGGTATCTATCGTTTGAATGCCGACAAAACTGCAACATACACTGAAGCAGGTTCTTCATGTAGTGATAGCTGGTCTGGTGGCTCATGGGATGTTGTTAACAACAAGCTAATCATCAAAGATAACACCAACACAGAATGGTACAATGCTACCATTAAAACATGGAATTGCAGCAACCTGTTAATCTCTGAACCTACAACTGTAGGCAGCATAACCGCAGATTACGTCACTACCTTTACAAAGCAGTAACATACAACACCATTGATTTGCGTTAAGTTTTTAATAGCATCTCAGTTAGCTAATTTTGTAAAATAGTTTTTATTCGTTTGAAAATATTAATCAAATATTTTAAACCAAACTAACAAAAATGAAAAAATTACTTGGAATGGCTGTAGTGTTTGCCGTAGCACTCAGCAGTTGTAAAAAAGATGATGAAAAAGTATGCGACCTCAACCAGACTAATCTGCTGGGTTCATACAAAATCACTTCAATTAAGTATAAAGCCAACACGTCTACTCCGGAAGTTGATGAGTTTGCAACATACGATGCATGTGAAAAAGATGATTTGACCGTTTTTAACAGCAACAATACCCTTAGCTATGTGGATGCAGGTACAAAGTGTTCGCCTCCCACAGATGGCACTGGGATATGGGCATTATCCGGCAGTAATCTCATAATTGATGGAGAAATAGCCACGGTAAGTTCATTCAATTGTTCAGGAATGACCATTACTATTCCAGGTACAGCAGCAGGAGAGCTAACCACGGCCACCTTAGCGAAACAATAAATGAATAAAATAAGATAGCTTTGCCGGGCACTTTAGCCCGGCATTTTTTTGGGCCTACATGATGAAAACAGGATTTGTAAACATATTCGGGAAGCCCAATGCAGGGAAAAGTACCTTGCTAAATGCCTTGATGGGCGAAAAAATGGCCATCGTTTCGCATAAAGTACAAACCACCAGGCACCGGATCAAAGCCATTCTCACCGAAAAAGAGTATCAGATCATTTTTTCAGATACACCCGGCATCATCGACCCCCGTTACAAGCTCCATGAAAAAATGATGCAGGCTGTTAAAGGCAGTCTGGAAGATGCAGATCTGGCACTTTTGATGATAGATGCTCAGGATAATCATGAGGAAGTTCACGAAGTTTTCAGCAGTTTACGGCTTAAATCGCCGGCAATCGTGCTCATTAACAAGATAGATGCTGTTAAAGATGCTGCAAAATTGGAATTGCTGAAAAGTTTTTTTGCTGCACAGGATTATGCAAAAGATGTTGTAATGATTTCTGCATTGAAAAAAACCGGTTTAGATCATTTACTTAAGCGCATCCTCGATTTACTTCCCGAAGGGCAACCCTTTTATGAAGGCGACGATTTGAGCGATATGCCCACTAAATTTTTTGTGAGCGAACTGATCAGGGAGAAAATATTTCAACTGTATCACGAAGAGTTACCTTATCACGCAACAGTTTTGGTTCAGGAGTTTAAAGAGAAAACTACCCTCACTAAAATTTCTGCTGACATTATTGTACAGCGTGAAACCCAAAAAGGCATCATCCTCGGTGAACAGGGGAGTATGATTAAACAATTAGGCACTTTAGCGCGAAAAGATATCGAGGCCTTTCTCACCCGAAAAGTATTCCTTGAGTTGTATGTGAAAGTGAGGCCCAAATGGCGCGATAATGAAACCCACTTGAGGGAATACGGATACCAATAGGAATGGCGGGTATAGGAATCCACTAATTTCCTTATCCATTACCTTTTTAAAAATTTAAATTTTATGAGTTTTACTGTAGCCATAACCGGAAGGCCTAATGTAGGGAAAAGCACCTTCTTCAATCGTTTGCTGGAAGAGCGTAAAGCCATTGTAGACGACGTAAGTGGCGTTACTCGGGACCGGCAGTATGGAGTGGCCGAATGGGCAGGGAAATCTTTTAATCTTATTGATACCGGCGGTTTTGTAGCCAGAAGTGAAGATGTGTTTGAAAAGGAAATTGCAAAGCAGGTGCATATCGCTATTGACGAAGCCAATGTGATCTTATTCATGGTTGATGCCTCCACCGGTATCACGAATCTTGATGAAGCCATGGCCGATATGTTAAGGAGAAGCGACAAGCCTGTGTTGCTGGTAGTGAATAAAGTAGATAATCACAACCGGCTGATGGAAGCCAGCGAGTTTTACAGCCTTGGTTTTGAACAAATTTTCTTTCTTTCTTCTATCAGTGGAAGTGGAACAGGCGAATTGTTGGATGCTATCAATGCACTGATACCGGATGAGCCGGAAGCAGATGAAAACGCAGTAGCATTACCTAAATTTGCGATTATCGGGCAACCCAATGTGGGGAAATCATCTTTGCTTAACGCATTGATCGGATCGGAACGAACCATTGTAAGTGATATCGCAGGTACTACAAGAGATACCATACATACCCATTATAACCTTTTTAACAAAGAATTTATCCTCATAGATACGGCCGGTATACGGCGCAAGACCAAAGTGCATGAAGACCTGGAATTTTATGCAGTTATCAGGGCCATCAAGGCTATGGATGAAGCAGATGTTTGTTTGCTCTTGTTGGATGCCGGTAAAGGAATAACTGCTCAGGACCTTTCCATATTTTCGCTTGCCGTTAAAAAAGGGAAGGGCATTGTTGTTTTGGTAAACAAATGGGATCTGGTGGAGAAAGAAACCAATACTTCCCGCGACTATGAGAAAGACTTGAAAAAAAGATTGGCTCCGTTCAGCGATGTGCCCATCTTATTTATTTCTGTAACTGAAAAGCAGCGGATTTTCAAAAGTATTGAAGCCGCATTGGAGGTATACGACAACAGGCACCGTAAAGTGGCTACTTCGAAATTGAATGAAGTGATGCTGAACGCAATTGAACATTACCATGCACCCGTGGTGAGGGGCCATTCGGTTAAGATCAAATACGTCACACAGCTACCCACTCATACGCCGAGCTTTGTGTTTTTCTGTAATTATCCTGATGATATCAAAGCCCCATACCGGAACTATCTTGAAAACCAGTTAAGAGAGCATTTCACTTTTACTGGTGTGCCTGTGCGCCTTTTTTTCAGGAAAAAGTAAAGTGCAACAAATAAGTTTAGGTTTTAAGGCTACTTTTCAAAAAAAGTAAAACATTCGTTTGTTTATATGGTAATTTACTCTAATTTTGCAAAAAATTAAAACTCCAAAAATGAAAAAATTCCTTAAGATTGCCGCTATTGCTGCTTTCATGATTTCTTGCAATGACGAGAAAAAAACTGAAACTACTGAAGGTGCTACTACTGACCCTGTTGCTGCTGATGCAAGCCAGATGAGTAAGATGGCAGACAGTGCCGGTAGCATGATGAACAATGCTACAGAAGCTGCCGGTAATACTATCGACAGCGCTAAAGCAGGTGTTGAAAAAGCTGCTGATGCTGCTGGTAAAGCAATGGATAAAGCTGCTGAAGGTGTAGAGAAAGCTGCTGACAAAGTGGTTGAAGGTGCTAAAGAAGCAGCAAAAGATTTGAAGAAAAATCATTGATTTAAATTGACCTGAAAAAAGCCTCCCTGAACAGGGAGGCTTTTTATTGTGTGTCAACCGGATTATTTTTTGAAATCCAACATGATTATCCATGTTTCAGCTTCCAGATGCATGCTGATTTTTTTATGGCTTTTACTTCAATTATAGAAAATCTTGCGTATTTTTAACTTTTAATTGTTTGCTATGAAAAAAGTCTACATCTTACTTCTTTTCTCTATTGCATTCCTGCCGGTATCCGCAGCTACTTATTTCTGGATAGGTGGCACAGCAGGTAACTGGAGTGCAGCAGCTAATTGGTCGAATACCAGTGCTGGTGTACCTGCAGCATTTGCGCCAGGCGCTAATGATTCGGTAACCTTTGATAATGGGCTTACCGTATCCGTTAACTACGATCTTGCCGCAAATGATATCGGTTTCTCATCGTTTACAGTAATTAACAATACGCAGCTTGTGCTTGAAAACACAGTAGCGGCCACTCGAAGCCTCACCATCAATAATGCTTCGTCAACTTATTTTGAAGTGGTGGCAGCAGGTTCTTCTCTCACTTTAAAAAGCAATACCAACAATGTTTTTAGTTTCGGGAGTGATCTTTTGAGTAGTGGATGGATGGTTTTCAACGGGGATGTACGATGCATAAACCAGGCTATCAATACAACTGGTGGCCCAAGGCTCAATGCACAGGATTCCATCATCATCAATAAACTATTTTATGTTGGCCCGGCAATCGCATCAGGAAGTAATCCAACGGGGATGAACAAATTCAGGATCTCATCCGGCGCCACCTACCAGTTAGACAAAAACGGCGGGGTAGTGATTGGTGGAAAATGGGAACCGGGTTCACTTATTAGAGTAACAGGGTCGGTATCTGAATTTCCATTGGTATGGCTGGGTACACCAGTATACGGTGGCATTGAATTTGATACGCCTGCAGCCAATAGTGCCGGAATCAGTAATATCGGATTGCCTGCCAATACTGTTTTTCAAGGCGATTTCAAGATTACCAATCTCGGTACCAGTGGAGGTATCTTATTAGCAAGTAATCCAACCAATGTCACTATCCAAGGCGATCTTATCATCAACGATGGATTGCTCATGCTATCTAATGGCTCATCCAATGCTATAATTACGGTAAATGGTAATTTAGAACAGTCAACCGGAACTACCTTGAATCTTCAGGGTTCATCCGCCAACACTGTTTTGGAAATCGGAGGTGCAATAATTAGCACAGGCGTCATGACTGAAACAGGCACATCTACCGATTCGGGCATTGAGCTGAACGGATCTAGTTTGCAAACAATCATTATGGCCGGTCCCGTTAATAATGATTTTTCTTTAACCATCAACAACTCCTCTGGAGTACGGGTAAATTCTATACTGCACCTTGCCGGCGGATTGAATGCCAAACTCAATTTTCAGGCTGGCAATCTGGATGTAAAAACAAATGGTGTTTTTGTATTGGTAGGCAACCCTTCACAGAATGCAATTACGGGGGCAGATATCTCCAAACATGTGATCGGGCAATTGAAACGTAACAGCAATACTATTGGCCTTTATACATTTCCGGTGTCAGATGTTGCAGGAGAATTTGCTCTGGCAACTATTAGCACTCAATCAGCCGATTCAACTGAATGGTCGGTAGAATTTATCCGCAGCAATCCTAACAACGGAATTGGTTTGCCTCCAGGTATCAACATGATCAGCAATTACCGTTGGGATATCTACCGCGAAGTAAATTCCCGCCCGGGTACATTAGCTTCAGATGCCGCAAGCATCAATTTGAAGTATTTTCAAATTACTAATAACGGCATCATAACGCCTACGAGTATTCGCGTTGTACGGTGGAATGGCGTTTCAGCATGGAATGATCTAGGAGGTTTATACGATGGGGCAGGTGGAATAACTACAGTAACCACACCCATCACTAGTTTTGGCTCATTCAGTTTGGGTGGGCCATTAGGCGTATTGCCTGTGCGTATCGAGTACCTCAATGGATATCGTAATGAAGATGCAAACCAAATCAGTTGGAAAGTAAATTGTACCCAGGCTTTATTTGTAAACATGACTTTGGAAAGAAGTGGTGATGGTAGGAACTATCAATCCATCTATCAACTCCAGGCTGATGGATTGCGTTGTTTACAAGCCTTTCAATTTACAGATGTGCAGCCTTTATCAGGCAGGAATTACTATCGCTTAAAAGTAACTGATGCTGATGGTCGTATTACTTATAGCACAGTTTTGGTATTACTGCAAAAGGGAAGTTCTATAGCACTCGTTGGCGTGTATCCCAATCCGGTAGTGGATCAGGTCAGCTTACAAATAAGCAGTGATAGGAAAGTAAAATTAGTTTGGCAACTGATTGATCCGAATGGCAGGAAATTAATGAAACAAGCTATAACGGTTCAACCAGGCAATACAGTACTTCCTATTAATATTGAACAATATCCAACGGGAACATACCGTATCGTTGCATACGAAAACGGGCAGTTGATCAACACGGTATCTTTCGTGAAATACTGATGGTAGGAGAAAAAGAGGTTTTCCTTTACGGAAACGTCTCTCGAACAGGACAGTTTTCGTTGATTATTAAAACCTATCCTTGCCAGAAACGTCTCTCGAAGAGGACGTTTTCGTTAATTTTTTAACACCTCTCATATTGTTTTATCACCAACAACATTTTTTTTTGCAGGTCAGGAGAAAAAGTGATTTGTAATAGCTGACCATTTTGCCGATTTCGGGAAAATGCTCCAAATAAGTAGTGGATCAGAAAGGAAAATACAAGACATTGCTTTAACAAGATATGCTTGCTATTTGATAGCGCAAAACGGAGATTTGTCAAAAAATGAAGTTTGCATTTGCTCAGACTTACTTTGCTGTACAAACCAGAAGGCAAGAAATTATTGAATAACGGCATTTAAATGTTGCTAGAGTTGAAAATTATCAAAGAATAATTCTTTCCTACATACAGAACTGGGCTTCATTTTGAAGCCCAGTTCTGTATTTTTTTTACTTGTTGTAATTATTTTATAGGACAATAAAGATTAGCCGCAAAACTAACACAGTTCTTTGATAAGTCTAAATAATTTGGTTTTTTTGCACTAAATAAATTAGTTGTGTTTTCAACACTTTCAGCATTTGAATTTCAACAAAAGTTTTCAGATCAGAATTCATGTCTTCAATATTTAGCTGAGCTAAAATGGAAAGATGGATACGTCTGCAATAAGT
>Ga0164292_10000097_pt1 | contig 55565 bp, 60 predicted proteins | sample GEODES117metaG_FD_111486 | JGI IMG/M metagenome (GOLD analysis project Ga0164292, IMG submission 111486) | Eutrophic lake water microbial communities from Lake Mendota, Wisconsin, USA - GEODES117 metaG | ecosystem: Environmental > Aquatic > Freshwater > Lake | place: USA: Lake Mendota... | reverse complement strand
GTGCGCTCTTCCTCGGCGGCCACCGCTTCGGACCAGGCATCGAACCCACCAAAACCCACTTCGGCGCGGCGCAGCATGCCGCGATCAAGCCACAGGCAATTCTTCGTCAACCGGGTGAGGAAGGCGCGATCATGGCTGATGACGACCAGTGCACAACGGCTGCGATCAAGCCAGTTTTCCAGCCATTCGATGGCGCCGATATCCAGATGGTTGGTCGGCTCATCCAGCAGCAGCAGGTCAGGCGCTTCGGCCAGCACACGCACCAGCGCGGCGCGACGACGTTCGCCGCCCGATGCCGTGGCAGCGGGGCGGGCAAGATCGAGCCCGATCTGATCGGCCAGTGCCGCCACTTCGTGCGGCTGCGCGCCGCCGGCCAGCACATAGTCTTCCAGGGCTTCGAAATCGCCCATTGGCGGATCCTGTTCCAGCCGGCCGATCTTCAGCCGGCCGGCGAGGGCGCGCCGGCCCTGATCCGGCTCGATACTGCCGTCGATGATCTTCAGCAGCGTGGATTTGCCGGCGCCGTTGCGGCCGATCAGGGCGACACGGTCGCGTGCATCAAGGGTGAGCGACAGGCCTTGGAACAGCCAACCGGCGCCGTTCTTCAGTCCGATCGATTCAAGAGTGAAAATGGGTTCGGGCCGGGGAGGGGACATGGGGGAGGCAGTGGCCTGTCCCGCTGCGGCTGGCAAGAGGCAGCGGTTGCACTGATGGCGGCGATGCGGCACAAGATCACCAGATGCGGTCGGCCAGAATCCTGTTCATGTTCAGGGCGGGTTCAATCGGCAGCGGGCAGATGGGTGTTGTCGGAACCGGCGCTGAAGCCTGTTCAGCGCGGTTGATAAACGGGATCATGCGTGTGCGTAACCTCTTGTTCTTCTTGTCAGGCTTGGGCCTGTTGGCTGCGGCACCGGCCTTCGCTGGCCCCAATGACGTGCACAACATGGTGCGGGCCGGGGAGATCATGCCGCTGGAACCGATCCAGCGCCGCGTGATGCAGGAAAACCGGGGTGAGTATGTTGGCGTTCAGTTTGATCAGTCCAGCCGCACGTACCGGTTCCGGTTCTTGAAGGATGGCAATCTGATCAATGTTGATGTGGATGCCCGTACTGGCGCCCCCGTTCGGCGCCGGCAGAGTTTTTGAGAACCGCCAGGGAGGCGCGGGCAGCGCCGCCAACCGGACAGGAGCCGGTTTGATCGTGCCAAGCATTTTCGTGGACAGGGGCCAATGCGAATACTGATCGTCGAAGACGAACCCAATCTGCGTCGCCAGCTGAAGAATGCGCTGGAACAGGCAGGCTATGCCGTGGACGCCGCCGGTGATGGCGAAGAGGGCCATTATCTGGGCGCCAACGAAGCCTATGACGCGGTGATCCTCGATCTGGGCCTGCCGGGCCTTGACGGGTTGACTGTGCTTGACCGCTGGCGCCGCGAAGGCCGGGTGATGCCCGTTCTGGTGCTGACCGCGCGCGACAGCTGGTCAGACAAGGTGGCCGGGCTGGATGCCGGCGCCGATGACTATTTGGCCAAGCCCTTCCAGATCGAGGAACTGGTCGCCCGGCTGCGGGCCATCATCCGGCGGGCGGCAGGGCAGGCGACGTCGGAATTGACCGCCGGCGGCGTGCGCCTGGATGGCCGCTCGGGCCGGGTGACGCTGAACGGCGAACCGGTGAAGTTGACCGCGCAGGAATTCAAGCTGCTGTCCTACCTGATGCACCACAAGGGCAAGGTGGTGAGCCGCACCGAACTGATCGAACATATCTATGACCAGGATTTCGATCGCGATTCCAACACGATCGAAGTGTTCATCACCCGCATCCGCAAGAAACTGGGTGCCGATCTGATCATGACCACGCGCGGCCTTGGCTACAGTCTCAACGATCAGCTCTGAGCCGGCAGCGGTGAGCACGCGCCGCTCGTTGCAGCGGCGCATGGTGCTGATCGCTGCGGTGTGGATCACCATGTTGTTGGGTGTGGGCGGTCTGGCACTGGTGCAAGTGCTGGATGATACGCTCACCGCCAGCTTCGACGAGCAGCTGGCAAATAACCTCAATGCGATGATCAATGCGGCCGAGCTGGACGAAGTGGGCGATGTGCGCCTGCTACGTCCGCTGGGCGATCAGCGGTTTGCGGAGCCTTATTCCGGGCTTTACTGGCAGGTATCGGGCGGCGGCCATGCGCCGTTTCCATCGCGCAGCCTGTGGGATCGCCAGCTGGCGCTGCCGCCGGGCAATCAGGATTGCCGCACGCCCTGCAAGTTTGAAAGCACGCAGTTCCCCAGCGAGACGCTGCGGGTAATTGCGCGCAGCGTGCGTCTACCCGGCGCCGCGCAACCCTTTCTGTTCCAAGTGGCCCAGTCCAGCCGCGATCTCGATCGGCAGAAGGCGCGCACCCGCACCGTTGTCGGCTGGAGCTTGGGGGTGCTGGGCATCGGCCTGATCGTCATGGTCGGCCTCCAATCCATCTATGGCCTGGCGCCGCTCCGGCGGGTGTCAAAGGCGATTGCCGCCATCCGTTCCGGCGAGGCGCGGCGGGTTGAAGCGCAATTCCCGGTGGAGGTGGAACCGCTGGTGGCGGAAATCAACGAGTTGCTGGCGCATGGCGAAGCCCAGTCGGAAGCGGCGCGCCGCCATGCCGGCAATCTTGCCCATGCGCTGAAAACGCCGATGAGCGTGCTGATCGGCGAAGCGCGTGGCCGCGACGATCCGCTGGCCCGCACCATCGAAGCCCAGGTGCAAGTGATGCGCCGCCATGTCGATCATCAGTTGGCCCGCGCCCGCGCTGCCGGCCGCCGCGCGGCCTCTACTGCCCGCACGCCCGTGTGGCCGTCGCTGGAAGCCATCGCGCGCACCGTGGGGCGCATCCACCAGGGCAAGGTGCTGATCGATCTGGCCGGCGACCGCGAGGCATCCTTTCGCGGTGAACAGCAGGACCTTGAGGAAATGCTGGGCAATCTGATCGACAATGCCGCCCTGCATGGCGGCGGCCGGGTGTTCATCACCGTGGAGGCCAACGCCGATCAGGTGCGGGTGCTGGTGGAAGATGACGGCAAGGGCATCGCACCCGAGCAGCGCAGCCGGCTGTTCGAGCGCGGCGAGCGGCTGGACACCGATAAGCCGGGCACTGGCCTGGGCCTTGCCATCGTCAAGGATGTCGCCGAACTTTATGGCGGCAGCGTTGCGCTCGACAGTTCGGAGGATTTGGGTGGTCTGTTGGTGACGCTCACCCTGCCGCTTGCCGCCTGAGCCGGCGTCAGGCCCGCGCCGCCTGATGGTGGCGGATCACCTCGTCGATGACGAAGCGCAGGAATTTCTCGGAAAACTCTGGATCCAGATTGGCGCTAGCGGCGAGCGCACGCAGGCGGGCAATCTGCTCGGTCTCGCGGCCGGGATCGGCGGGCGGCAAGCCGGTTTCCGCCTTGTAGCGGCCTACTGACTGGGTGATCTTGAAGCGTTCGGCCAGCATGAACACCAGGGCGGCATCGATATTGTCGATGCTTTCACGATAAGCCTGTAACACCGGATCGCTCACGCTGTGTCCCCCATCTGGCCCGTAATGGCCACATTGTCCTTTTGCGGCACAGCAGCGCGGGGAGCAAGGCCGCGCTTGCACGAGCCGTTACTTGCGTTAAGGAAAACGGCGTGACAGCCACCGTCCATACCCTCCGCCGCGAGCCGTCGATCCAGGCGTTGATGACCCTGACCGCGCCGGGTCTCAACGCGGTAAATCATGTGATCCTCGATCGCATGCAATCGCCAGTGGCGCTGATTCCGGAACTGGCCGGCCACCTGATTGCCGGCGGGGGCAAGCGGCTGCGGCCGATGCTCACCCTGGGCTGCGCCAGCCTGCTGGGTTATGAAGGCACCCGCCATTACAAGCTGGCGGCCGCTGTCGAGTTCATCCACACCGCAACGTTGCTGCATGATGATGTGGTTGATGCGTCAGGGCTTCGGCGCGGCAAGGTCACGGCCAATTCGCTCTATGGCAATCCGGCCAGCGTGCTGGTGGGCGATTTCCTGTTCAGCCGCGCGTTTGAACTCATGGTCGAAGATGGGTCGCTCAGGGTGCTCAAGATCCTTTCGCGTGCATCAGCCGTGATTGCGGAAGGCGAGGTGGCCCAGCTCACCGCCGCGCGCGATGTGACCACCACCGAAGATCGTTACCTCGACATCATCAGTGCCAAGACGGCCGCGTTGTTCGCCGCCGCCTGTCAGATTGCCGGCGTGGTTGCCGAGCGTGATGAAAAGGGCGAGGAGGCACTGGCCAGCTATGGCCGCTATCTCGGCATCGCCTTCCAGCTGGTGGACGACGCCATCGATTATGTGTCGGACGCCGAAACCATGGGCAAGAATGCCGGCGATGATTTCCGCGATGGCAAGATCACCCTGCCGGTGATCCTGGCCTACGCCCGCGGCAACGAGGATGATCGCGAATTCTGGCGCCGTGCCATGACCGGTAGAGCCAATGGTGATGCGGAACTGGCCCGCGCCGGCGAATTGCTGCGCACCACCAACGCCGTGGCCGATACCATGGCCCGCGCCCGCCATTATGGCCAGCGCGCCATCGATGTGCTGGGCAGTTTTGCCAAGGGCCCGGCCCGCGACGCGCTCACCGAAACGGTCGAGTTCGCGATCCACCGCGCCTATTGACCTCAGGTCGATTCGGCCTCGCCTTCCACCAGCTCCAGGTTCCGTTCCGTGATGCCGAGTACGGCAAACTGCGACCGCCATTGCGCCAGGTGCGGCATGGCGAAATGCGCCGCCAGCGCCGCGCGGTCGCGCCAGCGTTCGACAACGTGGATCAGCGCCGGATCAAGCAGGTCCTGCGCATAGGCGTATGCGATGCAGCCCGGTTCGGCGCGGCTGGCAGCCATCATCGCAGACATGGCGGGCAGGGCGCGTGCCAAGCGATCGGTGGGGAGTCTGAAGGTTCCAGTCACCATGATCATGCTTCCCTCTTGCCTGCGGCGGCCGGTCGCGGCAAGGAGGGGCCCATGCACGCCCGCCTCTATCAGCGCCCTAAGCCTGCCACCCAGTCCGGCCGTGCCCACACCGGTGAATGGCTGCTGGAATTCGAACGCGATGATCGCATGCGCGCCGATCCGCTGACCGGCTGGACCGGCAGCGGCTTCACTGCCGGCCAGGTGCAACTGCGCTTTGCCAGCCAGGATGCGGCGTTGGCCTATGCCAAGGCCAATGGGCTTGAGGTGGAGATCCTGCCGTTGGGGCTGCGCCGACTGAAGATCCAGGCTTACGCCGACAATTTCCGCTGATGCGTTCGACCTTCGCCACAGCGGCGGTGCGACTCTATCGGCTTGATGACGGCGATCCGGTGGCCGAAACCCTGTTTTATGGCCCGCTTGATGAAGCACTGGCCATCGCTGCCGCACAGAGCGACGACTTGCAGGCCAGCCTGTGGATCGCCACCGATAACGACGTCGCCCCCTATCTTGATCTGGCGGACGAGTAACGCTGGATTTTCCCGGATTTCCGCTGCATTTGCAGCGCCACGCGCCCGTAGCTCAACTGGATAGAGCACGTGATTTCTACTCTCGGGGTTGCAGGTTCGAGTCCTGCCGGGCGCACCAACATCATGTTCCCAGCGCCCGCCATCCAGTACAAAGGCGCTGCCACCCGGCACGCGGGCCAGCAATCGCCCGCTGTTGGCATTGGTGCGCCGGCCGGTCTGGCAGGTGAAGATCAGGCTGATGTCCATGCCCATGCCAATCATCTGGCTGGTGGCCACTGGTTGCGCGACCAGACCGGCGCACCTTTGGTGATCGGTGCTCGCATCGGGGACGTGAAGCGCGTGTTTGCGCCGCGCTTTGCCATGGATGATTTGGCCAACGATGGCCGCCAGTTCGACATGCTGTTGGAGGAAGGGGCGACTCTGCCGCCAGGCAATCTCACCGTCCGGGTGCTGCAATCGGCGGCCTGTGTCACTTATCTCATTGGCGACGCAGCCTTCGTGGGGGATACGCTGCTCATGCCGGATTACGGCACGCCGCCCTGCGATTTCCCCGGTGGCGACGCGGCGATGCTGCACGCTTCCATCCAGAAGATTCTGGCGCTGCCACCGGAAACCCGCATCTTTGTTGGCCGCGATTATCTGCCCGCCGGGCGCAGCGACTGTGCCTGCGAAACCAGTGTGGCCGCGCAGAAGGCCGGCAACATCCACGTGCATGATGGCGTTTCGGCAGACGATTTCATCGCCATGCGCCATGCGCCGTGCCCGCGATGCGACGCTGGCGCCGCCGCTGCTGGTACTGCCCAACCTGCAGGTGAATATCGCTGCCGCTGAACTGCCGCCCGCAGATGCGAAGGGTCATCGTTTCCTGCGCCTGCCGTTGCAGGGGGTTTGATCAGGATCAACGCCGTTTGTCGGTTGAGCGTCCATCATCATTGCCACAGTCGAAAGGAATTCCCTATGCGCAACGAAGGCAAAATCGATCGAGTCCTTCGCGTCGGGCTGGGCGTCGCCCTCATCGCCCTCGTTTTTGTCGGCCCGCAAACGCCGTGGGGCTGGCTGGGGCTGGTGCCGCTGCTCACCGGCCTGGTGGGCTTCTGCCCGCTGTATCGGCTGGTGGGGGTGAACAGCTGCAAGCTGTAGCGATTGCTGGCGGCAGGGTTATGCTGTGGCCATGATTCGCCGCTCTGTCCTTGCCGCCGCCCTGCTGGGGCTGGCCCTTCCCTCCCTTGCACAAGAGGTGCCAGCCCCGCCGTCGCCACCCGCAGCACCTGAGCCGGCAACGATGAAGGTGGTGATGACAACCGAGCTTGGCCCGATCACCATCGCGCTGGAAACCGAGCGCGCGCCGGTCACTGCCGGCTATATCCTCAAACATGTCGATGAAAAGCGGCTCGATGGCGCTGCCTTCTATCGGGCCTACAAGATTACGCCCGATGGCAGCATCGGCCTGGTGCAGGCCGGCATCCAGGATGGCCGCAAGTTGCTGCCACCGGTGGCCCATGAACCGACTACAAGCACTGGTCTCACCCATGACGAAGGCGCTGTCAGCTTGGCTCGCGCTGCGCCCGGTACGGCACAGGCGCAATTCTTCTTCATTCTCGGCAGCCTGAAGGCGCTGGATGCCAATCCGGCCGGGCCAGGGGACAATCTTGGTTTTGCCGTGTTCGGGCGCGTTACCGAGGGCATGGACGTGGTGCGCAAGATATTGAACGTGCCGATCTCGGCCACCAAGGGAGAAGGTGTGATGAAAGGCCAGATGATCGAAGCGCCGGTGAAGATCTTCAGTGTGAACCGGCTGATCCCGTTGCCGAAACCAGTGGCGAAGCCGCCTGTGAAGAAGCCGCTGCCGAAACGCCGCTGATCAAACGTACGGCGGCGCGTACCAGCCCTTGGGCGACGCGGTGAAGATCTCGCAGCCGGTTTCGGTGATCCCGATACTGTGTTCGAACTGGGCGGAAAGCGATCGGTCCCGCGTTACCGCCGTCCAGCCATCATCAAGCACCTTCACTGCCGGGCCGCCGGCGTTGATCATCGGTTCGATGGTGAAGAACATGCCGGGTTTCAGAATGACGCCGCGCCCAGGCTTGCCGACATGCACGACGTTGGGCGCGGTGTGGAAATCCTGGCCCAGCCCGTGCCCGCAGAAATCGCGTACCACGGAAAAACGATTGCGCTCGGCGTGGGTCTGGATAGCGTGGCCGACATCGCCCAGCGTCTTGCCGGGCCGGGCCTGCTCAATGCCCAGCATCAGGCATTCATAGGTGACATCAACCAGCTTGCGCGCCTTCAACGGCACGTCGCCAACCAGGAACATGCGGCTGGTGTCGCCATACCAGCCGTCCACCACCACCGTCACATCGATGTTGATGATGTCGCCGCTCTTCAGCTTTTTCGGCCCTGGAATCCCGTGGCACACGACATGGTTCACGCTGGTGCACAGCGAATGGGAATAGCCGCGATAGAATACGGTCGCCGAAGCGGCCCCGGTCGCGCGGACGAATTCCCACGCCATTGTGTCGAGATCGATGGTGGCGACGTCGGGCAGCACGTGCGGCGTCAGATGGTCCAGCACCTCGGCGGCCAGTCGGCCGGCCTTGCGCATGCCTTCAAAGGCGGCCGGGCCATGCAGGCGCAACTGGCCCTCATGCGGGTCCATCACCGTGGTATAGAGCGCTTGCGTCATCCTTTCGCACATAGGGATTTGGTCTGACAAAGTCCATCTTCACCATGGTCACGGCCGCCCGCCTGCGCTAAGTCGCCACTCATGAGCGACAGCAGCCGCATTTACACCGCCGCCCTGGTGATCATCGGAGACGAGATCCTCTCGGGCCGCACCCAGGACGCCAACATCGCCTATCTGGCGAAATGGCTTGGCGTGCAGGGCATCCGCCTGAAGGAAGTTCGCGTGGTGGCCGACGAGATGGACGCCATCGCCGAGGCCGTGAATGCGCTGCGGGTGAAGCATGATTATCTCTTCACCACTGGCGGCATTGGCCCGACGCACGACGACATCACCGTGGACGCGATTGCCGCTGCGCTGGACCTTGAGGTGATCATCCACCCCGACGCCCGCGCCATCCTGGCGGCGCATTATGGCGATCAGCTCACCGATGCCCGCCTGCGCATGGCCCGCACGCCGGCTGGCGCCAGCCTGATCGAGAACCCGCGCACCAAGGCGCCGGGTATCCGCGTGGAGAATATCTTCATCATGGCCGGTGTGCCGATGATCACGCAAGGGATGCTGGCCTGGCTGGATGGCCAGTTACCGGGCGGCGCACCGGTGCTGTCGCGCAGTGTTGGCGCCTGGACGCAGGAGAGCAAGGCCGCCGAGATCTTGAAGCGCACCGAGAAGGAAAATCCCGGCGTGCAGATCGGTTCCTACCCGTTCTGGCGCGAAGGCAAGACCGGCGCCAATTTCGTCATGCGCTCCACCAGTGATGCGCAACTGGCCGAGGTGGCGCAAAAGCTGATGGCAGCCCTGTCGGAAGCTGGTATCACCTCGGTTGACGGAGAGCTGTGAGGGTCAACATGGCAATCGTTCGCTGGGCCTTTCTCGCCGTGATGGCGGTGTTGTTCATCTTGTTGGCGGTGTCCAACTGGACACTCGTCGATTTCGTTCTGCCCGATGGCACGCCCGCGGCGCTGCCGTTGCCGCTGCTGCTCGGCATCGCCTTCCTTGCCGGCGTGATCCCCACATGGATCTGGCACGTGTTGCTGCGGCCCTTGGCTGAAAGCCGGCGCGTGCGCTCGGCCCGGGTCGAGCAGGCGCAGGTGGCCGCCCCGGTTACTTCCCCCGCCAGCGGAGCCTGACGCCATGAGCAATCCGGTGTTCGTGGCGGTCGATACGCCCGATGTCGCTGCTGCGCGCGCGCTGGTCGCTGCTGTTGCGCCGCATGTCGGCGGGGTGAAGCTCGGCCTCGAATTCTTCTGCGCCCATGGCCCGGCCGGCATTGCCGCTGTGATGGAAGGCCAGTCGTTGCCGCTGTTCCTCGATCTCAAACTCCACGACATTCCCAACACCGTGGCCGGCGCCGTGCGCAGCCTCGCGCCGCTGGCCCCGTACATCCTCACCGTTCACGCCGCCGGTGGCCACGCCATGCTGGCCGCAGCTCGCGCTGCCGCGCTGCCCGGCACGCACGTGGTGGCCGTCACCGTGCTCACCAGCCTGGATGATGCTGATCTGCTCAGCGCCGGTGTGCCCGATGGTGCTGCCACCCAGGCTGCGCGCCTCGCCCGGTTGACGCGCGGGGCAGGGTTGAATGGTATCGTCTGCTCGCCGCATGAAGTCGCCGCCGTGAAGGCTGAATGGGCCAATGGCCTGTTCGTCGTGCCCGGCGTCCGCCCGGCCGGCAGCGATGCTGGCGATCAGAAGCGCGTGATGACGCCCGCCGAGGCTCTCAAGGCCGGAGCCGGCGTCCTCGTCATCGGCCGCCCGATCACGTCGGCCCCCGATCCGGCCGCTGCGGCTGCTGCGATCGCAGCCAGCCTGTGACGCCCTTCAAGATCTGCGGGCTGTCGACGCCTGAAACCGTTGATGCCTCGGTTGCAGTTGGCGCAGCGCATCTTGGATTCAACTTCTTTGCGCCCAGCCCGCGCTTTGTCGAACCGGGCACCGCTGCGTCGCTGATCGCCCGCGTGCCGTCCGGGGTGGGCCGGGTTGCCGTGCTGGTGGCGCCGGATGATGCGCTGGTGGCCGCCGTGATCGAAGCCGGCATCACCATATTGCAGCTGCATGATGCCGGCGCAGAGCGGGTGGGTGAACTGAAATCGCGGTATAATCTGCCGGTGTGGCTGGCGGCGGGGGTGAAGACCCGCGACGATATCCGCAGCGCTGAAAAGGCCGCAGGCCCGGCTGATCTGTTGCTCCTCGATGCCAAAGCGCCTAACGACGCTCCGCTTCCTGGCGGCAACGGGTTGGCCTTTGATTGGCAGTTGCTGATCGACACGCGGCCCGGACGGCGCTTTGGCCTGGCCGGCGGGCTTGGTATCGGCAATGTCGCAGATGCCATCCGCCGGGTGGCGCCGGCGCTGGTGGATGTGGCATCAGGTGTGGAAGAGAGTGCAGGGGTGAAATCGGTGGACAAGATCAGGGCTTTTGCCAACGCCGTGAGGGCCTCATGAACGCCCCGACAGGCTCCCTGCGCGCCGGCCCCGATGCGAACGGCCATTTCGGTGAATTCGGCGGGCGCTATGTCGCCGAAACGTTGATGCCGCTGATCCTGGAACTGGAACAGGCCTATATCGCCGCCAAGGCCGATCCGGCCTTTCAGGCCGAGCTGGACGATCTGCTCAAGCACTATGTGGGCCGCCCCAGCCCGCTCTATTTCGCGGAGCGGCTGACCGATGAACTGGGGGGCGCAAAGATCTACCTCAAGCGCGACGAGCTGAATCACACCGGCGCGCACAAGATCAACAATTGCATCGGCCAAATCCTGCTCGCCCGCCGCATGGGCAAGACGCGCATCATCGCCGAAACCGGCGCCGGCCAGCATGGTGTCGCCACTGCCACCGTGGCCGCGCGCTTCGGCTTGCCCTGCACCATCTTCATGGGCGCCCGCGATATCGAGCGCCAGGCGCCGAACGTGTTCCGCATGAAACTGCTGGGTGCCGAGGTGAAAGCCGTGGAAAGCGGCAGTCGCACGCTGAAGGACGCGATGAACGAGGCGCTGCGTGATTGGGTGACCAACGTGCACGACACCTTCTACATCATCGGCACCGCCGCCGGCCCACACCCCTATCCCGAACTCGTACGCGATTTCCAGACGGTGATCGGCAAGGAAGCCCGCGCCCAGATTCTCGAGCGGGAAGGGCGCTTGCCCGATCTGCTGGTCGCCTCCATCGGCGGCGGTTCCAACGCTATCGGTCTGTTCCACCCATTCTTGGATGACAAGGATGTGCGCATTGTCGGCATCGAAGCGTCGGGCAAGGGCCTGACCACGCACGAGCACGCCGCTTCGCTGGCCGGTGGTCGCGCCGGGGTGCTGCACGGCAACAAGACCATGCTGCTGCAGGATGAGGACGGCCAGATCACCGAAGCGCACAGTATTTCGGCCGGCCTGGATTATCCCGGCATCGGGCCCGAACATGCCTGGCTGCACGCCATTGGCCGCGTCGAATATCAAAGCGCCACCGACACCGAGGCGCTGGAAGGCTTCCAGCTGCTGTGTCGCACCGAAGGCATCATCCCGGCGCTGGAACCGGCCCACGCCATCGCTGCCGTGGCCCGCATCGCGCCGACAATGGCCAAGGATCAGATCATCATCGCCAATCTGTGTGGCCGCGGCGACAAGGATATCTTCACCGTCGCCGCCGCGCTGGGAGTGACGATGTGAGCGGGGATCGTCTTTCCACCCGCTTTGCCGCCTGCGCCGCGCAAGGCCGCGCTGCACTGGTGACGTTCGTGACGGCGGGCGATCCCGATCTGGCGACATCTGCCGAAATCCTGGCCGCGCTGCCCGGCGCTGGGGCAGACGTGATCGAAATCGGCATGCCGTTCACCGATCCGATGGCCGATGGCCCGGCGATCCAGCGTGGCAATCTGCGCAGCCTTGCTGCCGGCACGACGCTGCGCAAGGTGCTGGCGATGGTGACGGCGTTCCGTGAGACTGACAACGCCACACCGATCGTGCTGATGGGTTATTTCAACCCGCTCCTCGCCTTTGGCCCCGAACGCTTTGCCGCTGCCGCCAAGGCGGCCGGCATTGATGGCTGCATCGTCGTCGATCTGCCGCCCGAAGAAGCCGGTGAACTGGCTCCCGCGCTGGCCGCCCATGGCCTGCACCTGGTGCGGCTGGCGACACCCACGACCGATGCCCATCGCCTGCCGACCGTGCTCAACGGCGCGTCGGGCTTCCTTTATTATGTTGCGGTCGCCGGCGTCACCGGTGCCAACAGCGCAGCGGCGACCGATGTTGCCGAAGCCGTCGCCCGCCTGAAGGCGTCGACCAGCCTGCCGATCGCGGTCGGCTTTGGCGTGCGCACCCCCGATCAGGCCGCTGCCATCGCCACCCACGCCGATGCGGTGGTGGTGGGCAGCGCTATCGTCGATGCCATTGGCGCCGCCGCTGAAGAGCGCGCCAATGATATTCCCGCCCGCGTTGCGGCCCAGGTGGCGGCGCTGGCCCAGGCGGTGCGCACCGCCCGTACGGAGAAAGCCGCATGAGCTGGATCACCCGCACCCGCCAACAATTGACCGGGTTCCTCGCCCGCCGCGACACGCCGGACAATCTGTGGACCAAGTGCAAGAATTGCGGCGCCATGGTCTACACCAAGGAATGGGAAGACAATGGCAGCGTCTGCCCGCGCTGTGATCATCATGATCGGATTGGGCCCAACGCGCGCTTTACCCAATTGTTTGACGGCGATTATCGTGTGCTGCCGGCGGCGAAGGTCGCGGAAGATCCGTTGAAGTTCAAGGATCAGAAGAAATACACCGATCGCCTGAAGGCCGCCCGCACCGCCACCGGTGAACCCGAAGCCATGATGATCGGCGATGGCCAGATCATGGGCCAGCGCGCCATTGTGGGCGTGCAGGATTTCGCCTTCATGGGCGGATCGATGGGCATGGGCGTGGGGGAGGCGTTCCTGTCCGGCGTAGATGCCGCGCTGGCCGCCAAGGCGCCCTATATCGTGTTCACCGCCGCCGGCGGCGCCCGCATGCAGGAAGGCATATTGTCCCTCATGCAGATGCCGCGCTCCACCGTGGGCATCCAGATGCTGAGCGAAGCCGGGCTGCCCTATATCGTCGTGCTCACTGATCCGACCACCGGCGGCGTGACCGCCAGCTATGCCATGCTGGGCGATATTCAGATTGCCGAGCCGAACGCGCTCATTGGCTTCGCCGGCCAGCGCGTGATCGAACAAACGATTCGCGAGAAACTGCCCGAGGGCTTCCAGCGCGCCGAATATCTGCTCGAACATGGCATGCTCGACATGGTGGTGCACCGCCGCGACTTGAAGGAAACGCTGGGTCGCCTGATCACTCTGCTGATGGCGCGCCCAAAAAAGGTTAGCGGCGCCGCGTGAGCCTGCCGCCCCCTCCACCCGGCGCGCGCATGCCGCCGGCGCGCTCTGACAACCCGCGCCTGGATGCCTTGCTCCGCAAGGCGCACGATCTGCATCCCACCGAGATCGATCTTACGCTCGGTCGCCTCGAACGCCTGCTCGGCGCGCTCGGCAATCCGCACCACCGCTTGCCACCGGTGTTCCATGTCGCCGGCACCAACGGCAAGGGCAGCACCTGCGCCATGCTGCGCGCCTGCCTGGAAGCCGAAGGCCGGCGCGTGCATGTCTATTCCAGCCCGCACCTTGTCCGCTTCAACGAACGGATCCGCCTTGCTGGCCAATTGATCGACGATGATGCGCTGATCGTGCTGTTGAACGATGTGATCCAGCGCAACGGCGAAGCGCCAATCACCTTCTTCGAACTCACCACTGCCGCCGCCTTCCTCGCATTCGCCACGGTGGAAGCCGATGCCTGCATCATCGAGGTGGGCCTGGGCGGGCGCATGGACGCCACCAACATCATCCCCACCGCACTAGTTTCCGGCATCGCACAACTGGGGTTGGACCACACGCAATGGCTCGGCCCGACCATTCTCGACATCGCCCGCGAAAAGGCCGGCATTGCCCGCAAGGGCGTGCCGCTGGTGACGGGCCGTCACCCGGCCGCAGTCACTGCCCGCATCGCCGAAGTCGCTGGCCTCGCCGGTGCCAAGCTGTTGATCCGCGGGCAGGATTGGGATGCGGCCACCTATGAGGGCCAGCTGCACTACCGCGACGAAGCCGGCAAGCTGGCCGTGTCGTTGCCGCGCCTTGTGGGCATCCACCAGCACGACAATGCCGCGCTCGCCATCGCGATGCTGCGTGCGCAGACGGCGCTGCCGGTGAAGGATGCCGCCTATCGCGCCGGCATGGGCTGGGTGGAATGGCCAGCGCGCCTGCAGAAACTGGAAAGCGGGCCCTTGTGGGCATTGCTGCCAGCAGGCAGCAGCTTGTGGGTCGATGGCGGCCACAATCCCGCCGCTGGCCGCGCCCTGGCCGAAAGCGTGCGACCCTTGCTGCAATCCGGCCAGCGCCTGCTGTTGGTGACGGGCATGCTGGCGGCCAAGGATGCCGAAGGCTTCCTGAAGAGCTTTGCCGGCATGGCATCGGCGCTCTATGCCGTGCCGGTGCCGGGCCATGCCGCCCATGATCCCGCCCGGCTCGCCGCGACTGCATCGGCCATGGGCATGGCCGCCGTGACCGCGCCTGATCTGACCAAAGCCCTGCGTGCCATCGCGCGCAACAGTGAAAGCCCGCCGCTGGTGCTGGTCACCGGATCGTTGCACCTGGCTGGCCGGGCGCTGGAACTGAACGGCAATCTGCCGAACTGAGCTTGGCCTAGGGCCGCCGCACCAGCATCGTCACCATCGCCAGCCACGGCACCTCGGCCAGCACCTGCTGGCGCGCCCCGGGCGTTGTGGGCAGCAGCTGGATGCGGCTGCCGTCCACGGCGATCAGGCGGCCAAAGGCGAAACGGCCGGCGGGGCGCGGTGCCAGCACATCGCGGTTGATGGCGCGGCCGAACTGCTCTGAGGCCAAGCGTTGCGCCCAGAGTTCGTCACCGCTGCGATAATCGCCCTGGGCTGTTTCCACCACCATGCCGATCAGATCGGGTTGCGGCTGCGGCGGCAGCAACGTGCGCGGGCGCTCCGGCGCATCGGCGCCATTGCTGCCAATCAGTGCCGCCACCGGCACGTCCGCCCGATCGGGCAGGGTGACCAGGCTGGAGGCCGGCACCGCCATCGCGGCAGCGATGCGCTCCAGCCAGTCGATGGAAACGGTGCGCATGCCGGTTTCCAGCCGCCCGATGGTTTGCGGCGTGGTGGGCGGATCGCAGGCGGCCGCAACATCGGCCAGCGTGAGGCCGCGCGCCTTTCGAACATCACGGATACGGGTGAGCATGGATCAAATAACCTCTCTGGTTATTTCTGTCCTACAATACCTTTCCTGTGCAAGAGGTAATCCATCATCAACGTGCCGCAACGGAGAAAAGCCGATGGCTCGCCATGCACAGGAAATCACCCCGGACATCGCACCGCCGACCGAAAATCGCCTGCTCGCCACCCGCATCCTGCCGGCACCCGATATCATCGATCGCGCCCGAGTGACGGTGAATCTGGCCGAATCGCCGCTGGCCTGGTTGGCGCGGCGTGGCCATGTCTCGCCGATGCAACTGCTGGCAAGCGAACGGCTGCGCGCCGATTTCTACCATGCGCAATTGGGCCCGCGCGTGACGATGCGCTGGGATCCGCTGCCTGCAGCCGCGCGCGGGCAGGGCGGTCCACCCGATCTTTCCGGGGGACAGATCGCCGCCAAACGCCGGTTTGAGGCAGCAGTTGCCGCCTGCGGCCCCGGCCTTTCCGATATCGCCTGGCGGGTGATCTGTCAGGGCGAAGGCCTTGAAGCGGCCGAACGTGCGCTGGGCTGGCCAGTGCGGGCCGGAAAACTCGTGCTGCAACTGGCGCTTGATCGCCTGGTCAGCCATTATGGGCTTCAACCATCGGAGTAAGCCACCATGCGCCGCCTCACGCTCTTCTTGCCGCTTCTCGTTCTCGCGGCCTGCGGACCCAAAACGGAATCACTGGGCCGGGTGGGCGGCGCGCCGCCGTCGCTGATGCTCTCTACCCGCCTGCTTACCGCGGAAGGCAATAGCTTGGGCGAAGTCGAACTGCTGCAGATGGCCGAAGGCGTGCAGCTGATCGCCACGGCGAAGGGGCTGCCAGCGGGCCAATATGCCATGCACCTGCACGGCGTGGGCCGCTGTGTCGGCCCGGATTTCACCAGCGCCGGGCCGCATTTCAATCCGGCGGGCAAGCAGCATGGCCGGGATAACCCGATGGGTGCCCATGCCGGCGATCTGCCCAATCTGGCCGTGACCGAAAAGGGTGTGGGCGAAATGAACCTGATGCTGCCTGGTCTGCGCCTGGCCGATGGCGATACGCCGCTGCTCGATGCTGATGGCGCGGCGGTCGTGCTGCACGCCAAGGCCGATGATTATCGCAGCGATCCGGCTGGCAACGCGGGCACGCGCATTGCGTGCGGCGAAGTGCGGAAAACAGGTGGGGCGACTGACGGGGCTTGAACCCGCGACCTCTGGTACCACAAACCAGCGCTCTAACCAGCTGAGCTACAGTCGCCACGACAAACCTGCCGGGAGGCGCGGGATAGACGAGGGCGGGGCCAGAGGCAAGCCAGAAGTTCCGCGCGCCAGCTCATGAATGACCGTTGCGTCGAACGGAAATTTTATTACAATATCGCGCAATGAAATCCTGTCCGTTGGAGCAGAACTGATGACCGTTGCCGCCCCCGCTGCCCGTTTCGCGACCTTTCAACTGGCTGCCCTTGATGCCGCTGGCGCGCCGGGGTTCGACGCGCATGAACGCGTGGCGCTGGTGAAGGATGCGGCCACTGGCCTGCATGCCTGCGTTGCCATCCATTCCACCCATCTTGGCCCGGCGGCCGGCGGTGTGCGGCGCTGGGCCTATGCCAGCGAGGCCGCCGCGCTCACCGATGCGCTGCGCCTGTCCCGCGGCATGAGCTACAAGAACGCTATGGCGGGGCTCAAGGCGGGCGGCGGCAAGGCAGTGGTAATCGCTGACGCGCTCAAGACGGAAGCGCTGCTGGAAGCCTTTGGCGATGCCGTCGCCGCGCTCGGCGGCCGTTATCTGACCGCCGAGGATGTGGGCATGAGCGATGCCGATATGGTGGTCGTTTCCCGTCGCACCCCGCATGTGGCCGGGTTGCCGGTGGCGGCCGGCGAAGTGGGCGGCAATCCGGGGCCGTTCACGGCGCGGGGCGCACTGGCCGGGCTGAAGGCTGCGGTGCGTCACAAACTGAGCACCGACCGTGTTGCTGGGCTCCACGTCGCCATCCAGGGCGTTGGCAGCGTGGGCGGTGCGCTGGCCCGGGCGCTGGCCGCCGAGGGCGCGCGGCTGACCATCGCCGATGTCGATCCGGCCCGCGCCGCGGCGTTGGCCGCCGAACTGGGCGCGACCCAGGTGGACGTCGCCGCGATCATGGCAGTGAAGGCCGATGTATTCAGCCCGAACGCGCTGGGCGCGATCCTTGATCAGCACAGCATTGCCGCGCTTGACGTGGCGGTGGTGGCCGGTGCCGCCAACAACCAGCTTGCCACGCCGGAAGACGGTGCCCGGCTGGCGGCGCGCGGCATCCTTTATGCTCCTGATTACGTCATCAACGCTGGCGGAATCATCTCGGTCGTGGCTGAATATTTGGCAAAGACCGAAGGGCACAAGGTGACGCTGGCGGAGGTGAACGCGCAGGTGGATGCCATCGGCCCACGTTTGGCCACCCTGTTTGCGGAGGCCGATTCCAGCGGGCTGGCGACGGACGTTGTGGCGGACCGCACGGCACAGGCGTTGATCGGGCGCTGAACCGCCTTCAATAATCCTTCTTCCACCGCACGCTGCCTGATGTGCCGCCCAGCGTCGCCACCTGGCTGAGCACCGACAAGGTGCGGGTCAGCCCGATCTCGATGCTGGTGGCGGTGTAACCCTGCGCGTCGGTGGCAAGCTCGACATAGACATTGCGGCCAACATATTGCCCGGCTGCCACGGTGGTGCGCCGGCCGGTGACAACATCGGCGGGCAGGATGCGCAGTCGATCGATGCCCAGGCCCTTGCCCACTGCGCCAATCGGGTTGAAACCGCCACCACGAAGAGATGTGAGCGCGCCGGCCAGTTGGATGGCTTCGGGCGCAGAAAGATCGGTGACGCGGCTGCCGAACAGCACACGCGACAACACTTCATCTTCCGGCAGGGATGGCACGGAGCTGAACTTGATCTGCGGCCGCTGCGCCGTGCCTTCCACATTCAGGAAAGCGGTGAAGCCGTTGCCGGTGTTTTCCGCGGTCACGGCAATGATCGGATCGGGCGGATAGGCGCCGACGAAGCGGATATCGCCGCGGGTGAGCTGAAAACGCTTGCCGGCAAAATCATAATCGCCGCGCACCAGTTGCACGCGGCCAAATAGTTCCGGCGTGGTGGCACCGCCGCGCAGCCGCACATCGGCCTGCCATTCCGAATTGATACCCATGCCGGTGACCAGCAGGCGGCGATCGGCCTTGATATTGAGGTTGAACAGCCAGCGCGTGGGGGCAACATATTGCACGGTGCGCCGGCCGAGCACGCGGGTGTTCTTCTCGGTCACTTGCAGCACCGGCACATCGGCCACGGCGGTGCGCCCCACCCGATAATCGGCGCGCGACAGGGTGAGCGTCCCCGAAACGACGCCGCCATATTCGTCGGTCGCCAACCGGATAGTGCCGCTGCCATTGGCGGAAAGATCATCGCGGCCCAGGATGGCGGCGTTGGTCACCACCATGCGGATATCCATCGGGAAGGCGCGTTCATAGCTCAGATCGATGTTGCCCGATCCGCTGATGCTTCCTTGGCCGGATTTCCCGGTAAAGCGGGTGAGTTCCAGTTTCGACGCGGTGAAGCGGGCATCCAAGCTGACATCGGTTGCCACCGCACCCAACAAGGGCGCTTCCACCCGGCCGCCGGTGCCGCGGATCCGGCCTGCCACCTGCGGATCGCCCAGCGTGCCTGATACATCGGCAGCAACCTGCACCGCCCCGCGCACATCCAGCGCGGTGAGGCCGGACAGACCCCACAGATCCTGCGCCGGCCCGGCATAACGCAATTGGCCATTGACGCTGGCATCGAACAGGCGGGAAACAAGGTCAGCATCGCCGGCCGGGATCGGGCCCAATCGGGCTTGGGCACGGCCTTCCACCTTGCCGGCACGCACGATCACCGCGCGCATCACCGTGCCACCGGCACCCAGTGCGGTGTTGAGGCCAACGTCGATCGGGGTGGACGTGGAGGTGATGTTGCTGCGCGATAGGCCGTTCAGGCGCAAGGCCGCCGTGCCGGTGGGGGCGGCATCGCCGGCCTGTGCCAGCGCTAGCGTGCCCGAAACCCGTCCGGCCAGATTGAGCGTGGGGTAGGCCAAGCCCACCATCTGCAGCGATACCTTGTCGAGCCGGGCATTGAGCCGTTTCGTCTCGCCCCAATCGCCGGCCAATTCGGCATTGCCGAGTGCGCTGGTCAGCGTAACGGGCGCGAGGTGCCAGCCGGCACCATCGCGGGTGATCACCGCTGGCCCGGCCAGTTTGGCCGCACGGCCATCATATTCGCCGCCGCCGCTGATCTGCCAGCGGTTGGGCGCGATGGCGCCGGTGAAGGCGAGGTTGAAGGCCTCACCGCTGTTGCCGGCAATAACCAGGCTTGCGGTGCCGGAACCACCCTTCATCTGCAGTGTGCCCGTGGCCTTTTCCACCGCCAGATTGCCCCGTTCCAATCCGGCCAGATCGAGCGCGGCATTGATATCGGGGCCGCTGGCCGGCAGCAGCACCCGGGCGGCCAGCCGCAGCCGGTCAACCGTGATCGGCGTTGAAAAAGGCAGGTTGAGTGAGCCGCCGGCCACGGCCAGTTCCGCCAACTGCACGGCGCCAGCGGCAGACAGTTTGGCGCTGCCCGTGAGGCCTTTGCCGGCCAGCGCCAGCGTGCCAGCGAACGGCCCGGCAGCGGACTGGTCCAGCCGGCCGCTGGCGACAAAATCCGCCGCCGCCAGCCTGTCCACGTCGATCCGCAGCGCCGGCGACAGGCTGATATCGGCCTGCAGGGTAACCGGCCCCAACCCCGATTGCGCATCACCATCCACCCGCCAACCATCGCCGGCCGGATCGATACGGGCAGCCACGGCGGTGAGGCCATAGCCGGGTTTCGCCAGCCGGGCGGTGAAATGCGGCGCAGCGATAGTGCCTTCGCCATCAAGCGCGAACGGGCCCCAATCGAGGCTTTTGCCGGTGGAGGCGAGCGTGAAGCGGCCATTTGCCCAACCAGCGCGGCCCGCAGCGGCCAGTTTTGGCGATGACAGCGCCAGATCCGACAGGGCAACGGCCAGGCCAGGCAGCAGCGCAAAACGCCCGCCCAACGTGATGCCGCCGCCGGTAATGCGGGTGAGTCCGCTGGCCGGCGGGCGCGCGGCAATCAGGCGGAAATCGCCGCTGCCGGCGACGCCCTGGTTGGCGCCGGGCTTCAGATTGGCGCGGAAGGTCGCGTCGGCAACGCCCAGTTGCGGCAGCGCCCAACCGCGCACATCGCCCGCCGCGCTCAGCCCCCAGGCGCTGGTGGCAGGCACGAACGACAGGCCAATGCGGGCTGCCAATGGCCCACTGGCCAGCTTCAGATCATTGGCTTGCAACTGGCCCTTGGCATAAAGCAGCCTGCCCTCGACGCGCCATTTGCCAGCCAAGGGCTTCAAATTGTCGGGCAAGCCGGTGAGGCCTGTAGCGGTGGCAACCAATGGGGCTGACAGGCCCGTCTCGTTCAAGTCGGCAATCCCAGCCACGGATAGATCACTCAGCGCCAGCCCGCCTGGCAGCGCCAGCCGCTTCGCCAGCAGCCGCGCATCGATGATGGGCGTCAGCAGCGGGCCAGCCAGGCGCGCGGTGAGCAGGCCGCCGTCAACGCCCCACCCCTTGGCAAGCGCGCTGCCCTCCGCCAAGCTCAGCCGCAGCTCGGCGTCGGTCCAGCGTTCTTCGGCACGGTTGATCCGGCCAGCCAGGCGGCCGGTGAACTGCCTGCCGTCAGCCGTGAGTTTCAGTCGGGTCAGATCGCCATCGGGCGTCAGTTCGGCCACCACGGCCAATCCGCCGGCCAGCGCCTCTTTCGCAGCACCACCCAACAGCGGCACCGGATCGATGCGCCCGCGCGCGCCCAGCGCCCCGGCCTTGCCCGCCAGCACCAGATCGGCCAGCGGCGCGGAACCCAGGCTGGCCACCAACTGCCCGGTCCAATCGCGCCAGCGCCCGCGCCCGGTGGCGGTGGCATTGAGCGGCGCTTTCAACCCGGCCAGTGTCGTCACCAGGCCACCAGTTGGCGCTGCCAGCTTAGCGTTGAGCGCGAACTTGTCCCGATCCGGTTCGGCATCAAGGTGCAGCGCCAGCGTGTCTCCGTCAGACACGACGGCATCCAGATTCACCAGCGCGCGTCCGGCGTGCAGATCGAGCCGGCTTTTGGCGCTCAGCAGGCGCGCCGGCCCGGCGATGCCTTTTGCCACCACCAGTTTGCCCAGTTCCAGCTTGTCGATACGGATATCGATATCGGGCAGGATACGCGGATCGGTCACCGGCTTCAGGCGGGGCAGGCGTTCCAGCGTGGCATCGGGGATGATCAGTTCGGACGCCTCGAAGCGGTTGCTGATCAGCGCCCGTGGTGCCCAGTCGAGCAACACCCGCGGTGCGCGGGCAAATCGACCATCCTGATCGCGCAGTTCCACGCCCTCCAACGTCGCCTTGCCCCACAGGCTGCCGCTGATCCGCGTCACGTGCAGCGAAATGCCGTTGGCCAGGCTAAACCCGGCCAGCCGCCGCGCCGCCCAGTCGCGACCGGATTGGGTATCAAGCGCGAAGGGCAGGGCGATGATCAGCGCCAGCAACGCAAGCAGCGAAACCAGCAAGATGCGCCACCCGCGCATCAAAATGCCTGCCCGATTGAAACGTAGAACACCAGCCGGGGGTCGCCCTTCTGCGGATTCACCGGTGTGGCGATGTCCACCCGCACCGGGCCAAAGCCGGTGTAGAAGCGCGCGCCGATGCCCGCGCCCAGCGACAGTCGATCAAAGGCCGGGGTGGTGCCGGTGGAAACCTCGCCGGCATCGACGAAGGCGACAATGCCCAGATCCTGGCCCAGCGCCTGGAAGCGATAGCGGGCTTCCACCGCCAGTTCGGTGAGGCTGTTGCCGCCGGTCGGCACATTGTCTTCATTGCGCGGGCCGACGCCCTGGAACACATAACCGCGTACCGAACCGCCACCGCCGGCATAGAAGCGCCGATCCGGCGCGATCACGCCGCGATTGGCACCAACGATGCTTCCGATGTGGAAGCGTCCGGCCAGCACCAGGCTGTCGCCGATCGGCTTGTAGGCCGTGGCTTCGAACTGGGCCTTGAGATAATTGAAATTGCTCTGGTTTCTGAGGGTGAACTCCGGGCTGAGGCGTGTGGTCAGCCGGAAGCCCCGGGATGGGTTGAGCAGATCGTCGGACCGGTCCCAGGTGACGCTGGCTGGCAGCGCCAACACCGTGAAGGTGCGGCGCGGGTCGCCCGGCACCGACCGGTCTCGCTGGCTGGTGATCAGCGCCTGAGCGCCGATGCGCCAAGTCCAGTCTTTCTGCCAGAGGATGTTGGATTCGCGCGCCAGTGCCGCCGAGATGCCCAGCGTTTCGGCGGCAAAGGCGAATTGCTGGCTGGCCGTAAAGCCGCCGGCAACCAGCAATTGCCGATCGCGCTGGCCGAAATTGCGCTTGCGCAGTTCCACCTGCGCCACCTGCTCGCGTTGCGCGGCGACAGCACGGGCGGTGAAGGCGCCTTCGGGCGGGAACAGGTTGCGGTGGGTCCAGCTGCCTTCGGCGCGCACGCCTTGGCCGGTGGAAAAACCGCCGGACAGGGCGATGGTGCGCATTGGTGCGGCTTCGCTGTTGATGTCGAGATTGACCGTCTGTGTTCCATCCTCGCGCACGGCGCCTTCGCCAGGCTTGATCGCCACCGCGCCGAACAGTCCGGTTTGCACCAGTGCACGGCGCAGATCCTCGCGGCCGGCGTTGCTGTAACGGTCACCGGGCTTGAAGCGGGCGAGCAGGGCGACATGCTTTTCGTCCATGCCCTTCACGCCATTATCGATGCGGATGGCGCCAAACACGCCGCGCCGGCCAAGATCGACACTTTGCACCAGCGTGGCGTCGCGGCTGGCATGATCGATGGTGATATCGGGCAGCGTAATGCGCGCGAACGGATAGCCGGCATCGGCAAGGCGGATCGGCAGGCCATCCTGCGCCGATTGCACGCGCGCGGCTTCCACTGCATCGCCCACCCGGATCGGCAACAGCCGGCCGACAATGCGGGCGGGGTCACTGCTGTTCACGGCACCCGGCGATGCCGTGATGGTGATTTCGCGGAAATTGTAGACGGGGCCGGGCTGGGCAACGACGCGCACGACGCTGGCCGGCGCGGCGGCGGTGCCCGGCGCGATGCTGATGCGGGCCTGGCCACCATAATGACCTATCGAGCGCAGCAGCAAATCGACCAGATCACGGTCTTCGGCGATGCGGCGGCCCAATTGTGCCAGGTTGGTCTCTTCGCCCCGATGCAGCCACAGCGTCGACAGACCGCGAAACTCATCGTCGAGCCCCAGTTCGGCCAGCCCGCTGACTTCAACGCTGTATCGAACGGCGGCATCCGGCGCATCAGCATCGCCGGAGCTGGTCGATACGACATCGGGCCACGCCACAGCCTCGCCGCCGGGCAGATCAGGCAGAGGGGCTTGCGGCCCCGGAATATCGACGGTCACAGCAGGAGCGACAGGCTCGGCGGTTGGTGCTGGCGGCGGCGGCCCAGCGGGCGCAGTTTGGGCCTGCGCGGTTCCGGCCGCAGCGGCGAGCAAGAGGGGCAGGAACCTATGCACCAGAAAGGGTTTACCGGATGGGCAAGACAGCGCAAGGCGCACGCGCCTCTGGCGCTGGCCGTCGCTCTGGTGCAAGGGGCTGGGCATGGCGTCTCCCGGTTCTCCTGTTTCGCGTCCACCACAACGTGGCGGCGGCATCTTCATCGCCTTTGGGCTGGTGGCGGGTGCCGTTGGCGGCATGCTCGCCGGGCAGCCGTCTGTGGGGCTGCTGGCAGGGCTGGGCGTGGGTTTATTAGCGGCCATCCTGCTCGCTGTGCGCGACCGCCGCTGAACACCGCATTGCGCTGGCGTGTGGCTGCGGTATCAAACGGCGGCATCTTCAGGGGATAACGCATGGCAAGCGGCCTGTTTGCATTGCTGGATGATATTGCGGCGATCGCCAAGGTGGCGGCGGCCAGCGTCGATGATGTTGGCACCATGGCGGCCGCCAGCCTGGATGATACCGCAGCGGCGGCAGTCAAGGCTTCGGCCAAGGCGGCCGGCGTGGTGCTCGATGATGCAGCCGTCACGCCGCGCTATGTGACCGGTTTTGCGGCGGATCGCGAAATCCCCATCGTCGCCAAGATCGCGCGCGGCAGCCTGAAAAACAAACTGGTGTTCCTGCTGCCCGGCGCGCTGGCGCTGTCCTACTTCCTGCCGGTGGTAATCACCCCGCTGCTGATGGCAGGCGGGGCGTTCCTGTGTTTCGAAGGCGCGGAAAAATTGTGGGAAAAGCTGAACCCGCATGATGAAGACGCCGCAGACGATGCTGCGATGGACCCGGTAGAGAAGGAGCGCACGATGGTATCGGGCGCCATCCGCACCGATCTCATCCTGTCGGCCGAAATCATGGCGATCGCGCTGGGCACGGTGGAACAGGAGCCCATCGCCGAACAGGCCGCCGCGCTGGTGGTGGTGGCGCTGGGAATTACCGCCATGGTCTACTGCGCCGTCGGGCTGATCGTGAAGGCCGATGATTTCGGGGTGTTCCTTGCCCGCAAGCGCAATGGCGCTGTGGCGGCGCTCGGGCGCGGTCTGGTCGTTGGCATGCCGCCGTTCCTTGTGCTTCTGGGCTGGGTTGGGCTGGCGGCCATGTTGTGGGTGGGCGGCCATATCGTGATCGACGGCTTGCACAAGTTCGGTATCGATGCGCCGCATGATTTGCTGCATGCCGCCATGCACGCCGTGGAAGGCGCGGGTGGCTTTGCCACGTGGTTGGCCGAAGCGGGCGGCGCCGGGCTGTTGGGCGTTGCGCTCGGCGCGCTGATCGTGGCTGCGCTGCACGCCATCCCGCGGAAGGGCCATTGATTGCCCTTCGTTCATCGTGTATTGTTACGGCAACACACTGGAGCCTGACACCATGAAGAATGCCTTGATCGCCATCCTGTTGTGCGGTGTCGCCGTGGCGGCCTGCGATGCCCGGCGCGTTGATGAGACGGAACAGGCCGAAGCGGCCGCGAGCAGTGTCGACAAGGATTGAGATGAGGGCGCCGCCGGCGAGACCGGCGTGAACATCAAGGCCGACATGGAAAAGGGCGAGGTCGAGCTGAAGCTGCCCGGTGGCATTGCCGGCAAGGTGAGCATTCCGGACGGCATTGGGTCCGATGCGAAATTCGATCTTGATGGCGTGGGCCGCTATCCTGGTGCCAAGCTGACCAGCGTGAACGTGCAAGCCAGTGGCAAGAATGGCGACGGCCGCGGTCAGGTGCTGCTGGGCTTCAGCGCGCCGGGCACGGCAACGCAGGTGGCCAATTGGTATGCCAAGGCTCTGGCCGACAAGGGCCGCACCCCCAGCCGTAGCGGCAACACGCTCACCGGCACCACCGAAGATGGTGACCGCATGGTGATCGCCGTGGAAGATGGCAACACCGGGGTTGCCCGCGGCCGCATCACCATCAGCGATCGCAAGGGCTGATCCGCTTTAGAGCCTGCGCGCCGCAAAGGTGTCGCAGCTGTTCATCTGCCCGGATTGCAGCCCGGCCTGCAGCCAGCGCATGCGCTGCGCTGACGTGCCGTGGGTGAAGCTTTCCGGGTTCACCCGCGCCCCGGCCTTTTGTTGCAGCGTGCCATCCCCGATGGCCTGGGCGGCGCGCAGGCCTTCTTCGATGTCGCCGGGCTCCAGCAGATCGCGGTTGTGATGCGCCCAAACCCCGGCAAAGCAATCGGCCTGCAGTTCCTGCCGCACCGAAAGCGCATTGCCCTGTGCCGGCCCTGACGCGCGGCGGGCCTTCTGCACCTCGGCGGAAATGCCGATCACCGTCTGGATATGATGGCCCACTTCGTGCGCGATCACATAGGCGGCAGCAAAATCGCCGGGGGCGCCAAAGCGGCGCGACAGATCATCGAAGAAGCTGGCATCAAGATAGACCTGTTGGTCTGCCGGGCAGTAGAATGGCCCCATGCCGCTGTCTGCCTGGCCGCAGCCGCTGTTCACGCCGCCTTCGAACAGGTTGAGCTTTGGCTGAGGATAGGGTTTGCCCAGCTGATCGCGGAACACCGCATCCCAGGTGCGTTCGGTGCTGCCCAGAACCTTGGCGATGAACCGGTCATGCGTGCCATTCAGAGCGGCCGGCGCTGATGGAGCCACCGCTTCCTGGGGCTGGCCAACACCAGTGCCACCAACGCCGGCGCCTTCCACCATGCCGATCATCGCCAACGGGTTCTGCCCGAGCAGCAGTGCGATGACACCAACCACGAGCATGCCGCCGATGCCCAGCTTGCCGCCGCCAATCGGCAGCCGCATGCCACCGCCGCCGCCGCGTTCCCCGCGCCGATCAACGATGTTGCTGCTTTCCTGTTCGTCGTCGAGGTTCATGGCCGGGATCTCCCGGCAGGCAGGTTACCGTCTGCGCCCGCCCGGCGCCAGCGCCTCGTTCAACAGCAGGGCGATGCGGCTGCCGGCCTTGGCCACCTGATCTCGCACGCCCGGAGTCGCCTTGGTGATATAGTCGGGCGTCACCACCCCGCGCGGCAGGGCGCGGCGCTGGTCGGCGGGGATCGGGCAACTGTCAGGGGTGCCTTGCAATTCCGGATAGGCGATCGTGCGCGAGATCTCCCATACGTCGCGCGCCCAAAGCGCCACCCGTGCTGCGGTGTCGGCCGGGCCGGCGGTATAGGCGCGGGCCTGTGCCGGCGTGATGCGCTGCGGCGTGATCGCTGGCGGTTTGGTCAGCGCGCGTTCGGCCAGGTCACCATCCCAGATCCAGTGCAGGTTCATACGCTGTTTATAGCCATAATCGGCGCGCACCTGGTTGCCGCCCAGATCGGCCTTGTCGCCGAGGTGCAGCGGCTGGTGCATGTCGCCCACGAAATGCACCAGGAAGCCAAAGGCCTGCAGGCGTTCGTGCGCCGGCCGGCTGCGATCAGCCAATATGGCCTGCTGGCGCGAAATCTGCACCGTCACGCAATCGCCGTCCGGGCATTTGGCGGTGATGTCGAAATCGCCGCAAACGCTGATGTTCTGATAGTGCCAGGGTGCGGAGAAGGCGAAACGGTCGCGATAACGGGCGCGCACGCAATCGGGCCACACGCTGGCCTCCTCGATGCTGCGCAGCCGGCATTCGGGCGTGTTCAATGCCGCTTCGGCGCGATACAGGCGCTTCACCTCAGCACGCACCGCCGGTGTGAGCTGGGCCAGCGCGATGCGCCCGGTCAACCGGTGGGCATATTCGCCCCAGGCCAGCGCCGGTTGGGAAGCAATCAGGGCAAGCGGCAGGGCCAGCCAGGTGAGGGGGCGAATCAAGCGGTGCATCATGGCTTTCGCCCATGCCGCACGGCGGTGACGCTGGCCAGTGCCGCAGGGTGGCTGTATGGGCTTGGAAAGCGGGCCCTTGCTGCCAATCTTTGGGCCAACAGGATAAAGACAGACGATGCGAGATCCCTACAGCGTTTTGGGCGTGCCGCGGTCGGCAACGGATGCCGACATCAAAAAGGCGTTCCGCAAGCTCGCCAAGGACAATCACCCGGATCGCAACGCCGATGATCCCAAGGCGCTGGAACGCTTCAAGGAAGCCAACCTCGCCTATGAGCTGCTGTCTGATACAGCCAAGCGCGCGCAGTTTGATCGCGGCGAGATCGGCCCGGATGGCCAGCCCACCAATCCCTTTGGCGGTGGTGGATTTGGCGGTGGCGGCGGTTTCAACCCGCGCGATTTTGGCAGCAATGGACGCAGCGGCGGCGGCGCCGATTTCGCCGGTGCCGCCGATGATCTGTTTGCCGAAATCTTTGGCGGCCGCAGCCCGTTCGGCGGCAGCGGCGCCGCAAGTGGTGGTGGCCGCGGCTTCCGCACTCAGGTGCGCGGGCCCGATGTTGCCTATCGCCTGACTGTGCCCTTCGTCGATGCCGTGCAGTTGACCCCGCAGCGCGTCACCCTGCGTTCCGGCCAGACGATCGAGATCAAGCTGCCCGCTGGCCTTGAAACGGGCAAGCAGGTGCGGCTGGCCGGCAAGGGGGAGGCTGGCCCCGGCGGCCACGGCGATGCCATTGTCACCATCGAGATCGGGCCGCACCGCGCCCTTACCCGCGACGGCAATGATGTGCGCCTCACCTTGCCGATCAAGCTGGATGAAGCCGTGCTCGGCGCCAAGATCCGCATGCCCACCGCCGAAGGCATGGTCTCGCTTTCCATCCCGCCCGGCACCGCATCGGGCAAGATGTTTCGGCTGAAGGGCAGGGGTTTTCGGAAGCTGGATGGCACCCGCGGCGATCAACTGGTGACGGTGCAGATTGATATCCCGCCCGATCACGAAGAACTGAAGGCCTTTGCCGCCAGCTTCGTCGATCCGCGCAACATTCGCGCCACGCTGGATGGTTGAAACGGGCCCGAGCCGACGGCTGTCGTGGCCTGCCATCGCGCGTGATACCGCCAACGGCACCTTTGAACATGGCTTCACCCACGCCGGCAATCTCGCCTATCTCAGCCTTGTCACCCTGTTTCCTTTCGTCATCCTGCTCGCCGCCATCGCCGGGCAACTGGGCCGCACCGCCGATGGGTTGGCGGCCGTCAACGGCTTCCTCACTGCGCTGCCCAGCAATGTTGCCGCACTCATCGCCCCGGCGCTGACCGATGTGATCGCGGCCGATTCGAGCAGCGGCGTCATCACCTTCAGCTTGGCGGTGGCGCTGTGGACATCGTCGGGCGTGCTGGTCACGCTGCGCACCATCGTCACCCAGGCCTATGGCCGGGAATCGGAAATGCCCTATCTGCGTTGGCGCCTGCTCGGCTTGCTCGAGGTGCTGGGCCTGGTGCTGCTGCTGATCGCCTTTGCCGCCCAGGTGGTGGTGACCGGCGCCGAAACCTTCGTTTATCGCCTGATGCCGATGGCGGCGAACATCTTCCCGGCCTTGGGCCTGCAACGCATCGTACCGGCGCTGCTGCTGTTTCTTGCCCTGTGGGGGCTGTTTGCGTTGCTGTGCCCACGCCGGTTCCGCATCGCCCCGGTGTGGCCCGGTGCGCTGGCCACAGCGGCGGCGTGGACGGCGACCACCCTGGCGCTGCCGCGCGCGCTCACCCTGTTTGGTGGCTATGCGCTCACCTATGGCAGCCTCGCCGGCGTGATCATCGCCTTGCTCTATTTCTATATCATCGGGCTCGGGATGGTACTTGGCGCGCAGTTGAATGCCGCCATCGCCCGTGCGCGGCTGGAAATTGCCGCAATTCCTCGTTAAGCCGCGCAGCCAAGGAGAATTTCATGGGAATCATGGCGGGAAAACGCGGCCTCATCATGGGGCTGGCGAACGACAAGAGCCTGGCCTGGGGCATTGCCAAGGCCTTGGCCGAACAGGGCGCCGAACTGGCCTTCAGCTACCAGGGCCCGATGATGGAAAAGCGGGTGCGCCCGCTGGCCGAAGCACTGGGTGTCGCCCGCCTGTTCGAATGCGATGTGTCGTCGGTGGAAAGCACGGACGCCTGCTTCGCCGCACTGGCGGCTGAATGGCCCACGATCGATTTCCTCGTCCACGCCATCGGCTTTTCCGACAAGAACGAGCTGCGCGGCCGCTATGTCGATACCAGCCTTGATAACTTCCTGTTGACCATGAACGTCTCGGTTTACAGCTTCACGGCCGTCGCCCAGCGCGCCGCCACGATGATGCCTGATGGTGGGGCCATGCTCACCCTGTCTTACTACGGCGCCGAAAAGGTCATCCCGCATTACAATGTCATGGGCGTGGCCAAGGCCGCGCTGGAATGCAGCGTGAAATATCTGGCGATGGATCTCGGCCCGCAGAATGTGCGCGTCAACGCCATCTCCGCCGGCCCGATCAAGACGCTGGCTGCCAGCGGCATCGGCGATTTCCGCTACATCATGAAGTGGAACGAGTTTAATTCGCCGCTGCGCCGCAACGTCACCATCGAGGATGTCGGCGGCGCCGGCCTTTACTTGCTCTCCGGTCTGGCCAGCGGCGTGACGGGCGAAACGCACCATGTCGACGCCGGCTACAACGTCATCGGCATGAAGGCGGGGGATGCGCCGGATATCGGGCTCGAAAAATGAGCCTCAACACATTCGGCCACCTGCTGCGCTTCACCACCTGGGGCGAAAGCCACGGGACGGCTATTGGCGCAGTGGTGGATGGCTGTCCTCCGGGGCTCAGCCTGTCCGAAGCCGATATCCAGCCCTTTCTCGACAAGCGCCGGCCTGGCCAATCGAAATTCACCACCCAGCGGCAGGAGCCGGATGAAGTCCGCATCCTGTCGGGCGTGTATGAAGGACAGACCACCGGCACGCCGATCAGCTTGATGATCGAGAATGTCGATCAACGTTCGAAGGATTATAGCGACGTCGCCGCCAAATACCGGCCCGGCCACGCCGATTATGCCTATGATGCAAAATACGGACTGCGCGATCCGCGCGGTGGCGGGCGCTCCTCGGCGCGCGAAACCGCAAGTCGCGTGGCCGCCGGCGCGGTGGCACGGAAGATCATGCCAGGCGTGAAAATCACCGCCTATCTGGTTGAAATCGGGGGTATTGCCATTGATCGCGGCCGCTTTGATCTCGCCGATATTGATCGCAATCCCTTCTGGTGCCCCGATGCGGTGACGGCCGCAATCTGGGAAGAGCATCTCGACGCCGCGAGGCTGTCAGGCTCGTCGCTCGGCGCCATCGTCGAATGCGTGGCGACCGGTGTGCCGGCTGGCTGGGGCAGTCCGCTCTATCACAAGCTCGACGCGCAACTGGCCAACGCCGCCATGAGCATCAACGCGGTGAAGGCCGTCGAAATCGGAGACGGTTTCGCCGCTGCCCGCCTGCGTGGCGAGGAAAACGCCGATCGGATGCGCCCTGGCGAGGATGGCCCGGAGTTTCTCTCCAACCACGCGGGCGGCATCGCCGGCGGCATCTCCACCGGCCAGCCCATCGTGGTCAGGATGGCGCTGAAGCCGACCAGTTCGATCCTGACGCCTGTGGAAACCATCACCAAGGACGGCCAGGCCGCTGAAATCGTCACAAAGGGCCGTCACGATCCCTGCGTCGGCATTCGCGCCGCGCCGGTGCTGGAAGCCATGGTGGCCTTGGTGCTGGCTGATGCGATGCTGCTACAGCGCGGGCAAACTGGGCTCTAATCCAGGTCTGCGCGGGCCTTTTCCCAGTTCTTCCCGTCATAGGGACGGATCAGCGGCTTCACATCCTCCACCCCGTCCAGCGCCCGCCAGTTCACGCTGAACCCATCCGGGTGCGACCGTGGTATATAGAAGCTCTTGATGCCGCAGGTGCTGCAAAACAGATGCTGCGCCGTGCCGCTGCCCCAGCGATAATCGGTCAGCGCATCAGCGCCGCGCTCCAGCGTGAAACCCGCCTTGTCGACGATCAGGTGCAGGAACCCGCTTTTGGTGCAGATCGAGCAATTGCAGTCGAGCAGTTCCGGCGGATCGGCGAACCGCACCCGAAAATGCACCTTGCCGCAATGGCAGCCACCTGTTGCTTCCCGCATCGTCATGGCCGGCACATCACGTCAAAGCCGGCTGGAAATCAAGCTGTGCAGTCGTTCGATTCACAAGCGGTTTGCGCGTTTTCAGCTCGGTACGGTGAGATCAGCCACCTTGCTGTCGCGCACGCCCACGGGCGCCGCGAGCACTTCCTGCAGGAACACGCCCTTGTTCACCGTGCTGGTGCGCGGATCGCCGGCCTGGCTGCGCACGGCGGGATCGGGCGTGTTGGCGCCGGCGCGATCCAGCAATTGCTGTTCGGCGGCGCTCTTCGGCGGCGGCTTCACGCCGGGGCCAAACAGCGCTTCCATGGCAGCGGCCTGCGAATCGACGCCCATGGCGCGCGGCGCGCCGGGCTTGGGCGGCGCCAGCGAAAAATCGGGCGGCACCACCAGCGGCGCGCCGCGGGCGATCGCCAGTTCATCGGGGCCACGGCCGGAAAGCCGGTCCTTCTTGCCGCCACAAGCAGTCAGCGCCAGGGCGGCCACGGTCAGGATCAGCAGGTTACGCATCTTTGGCATCCCTTGAATTAACAGCAGCTTCAGGCTCTGGCTTGGCCAGCACGGCACGGGCCAGCAGCAATATCACACCCAGTGTAATCGCGGCATCGGCAAGATTGAAGACCCAGAAGCTGGTTTGCCCCCAGAAGAAATGCAGGAAATCGACAACATAACCGAACCGCACCCGATCGAGAATGTTGCCGATGGCGCCGCCTAGCACCAGGCCCAGTGCGGCCACATCCACCGGGTTCTTTTCGCGCCGCAGCCACAATGCCACCGCCAGCGCGATGCCGGCGGTGATGAAGGTGAGCAGCCAGCGGCCCAGATCGCTGTCCGCCTGCAACATGCCCATCGACACGCCGATATTGCCCACGAAGGTCAGGCGGAAAAACGGCCACACATCGATGCCGCCGCGTTCGGGCAGGTGGATGATTTCAAGCACCCAATATTTGCTGGTCTGATCCAGGATCAGCACCAACGCCGCAAGGAGAAAGCCACGTTTAGCCATGAATGACCGCGTCGCAACGCCCGCACAGCTCGGTTTCGGGCTTCACATCGGGCAGGTGGCGCCAGCAGCGGGCGCACTTGGCCAGATCGGCCTTTTCAACGGTCAGCGCTTCCGTGTCGCCATTGGTCAATGATACGTCGGCAACCAGCAGCAGTTCAGCCAGATCAAGCCCGGCCAGCCCGGCGATGCGATCGGCGTGGGTGGTGGTGATGGTCACGCTGGCTTCCAGGAAACTTCCAACCGTCTTGGCGCGGCGAAGTTCTTCCAGTTTCAGATAGACTTCCTCGCGCAGCTTGCGCGCCAGCATGAACTGCTTGTCCAGTGCGGCATCCTGCCAGCCGGCATCGACTTCCGGCCATTCCAGCAGGTGCACCGAGCTCGCATCCGGGTACCGCGTGCCCCACACTTCTTCCGCCGTGAACACCATCACCGGCGCCAGCCAGCGGGTCAGGGCGTGGAAAGTGATATCCAGCACCGTGCGCCAGGCCCGGCGGGCCGGTACGGTTGGCGCGTCGCAATAGAGACTGTCCTTGCGGACATCCATGGCGAAGGCGGACAGATCATTCTGCACGAACTCGGTGATCAGGCTGGTGTAGCGGTTGAAGTCATAGGCTTCGGCCGCCGCCTTGAGCTCGCCGGAAATTACCGACAGCCGGTGCAGCACCCAGCGCTCCAGTGCCGGCATCTGATCGACCGGCAGGCGTTCTTCCTCGTTCCAGCCCTCAAGAGCGCCAAGCAAATAGCGGAAGGTATTGCGCAATTTGCGATACTGATCGGCGACGCCTTTGAGTATCTCATCGCCGATACGGTGATCTTCGGTGAAATCGACACTCAGTGCCCACAGTCGCAGGATATCGGCACCATAGGTCTTCATCACGTCGAGCGGATTGACCGTGTTGCCTTCCGACTTCGACATCTTGCGGCCACTGGCATCCATGGTGAAGCCGTGGGTGAGGATGGCGTTGTACGGCGCGCGGCCGCGGGTGCCGCAGCTTTCCAGCAGGCTGGATTGGAACCAACCGCGATGCTGATCGCTGCCTTCCAGATACAGATCTGCCGGCCACTGCATTTCCGGCCAGCGGCCCGATTCCAGCACAAAGGCATGGGTGCAGCCGCTGTCGAACCACACGTCTAGAATGTCGGTGATCTGTTCGTAGTGATCGGCCTTGTCGCCGAGTAGTTCGGCGGCAAATTCCGGCGTCCAGGCGTCCACGCCCTGCTCGCGGAAACGCGCGACGATTTTCTCGTTGATTGCATTATCAACAAGATACTCGCCACTCTTGCGATCGACAAACAAGGTGATCGGCACACCCCAGGCGCGCTGGCGCGAGAGAACCCAATCCGGCCGGCCTTCGACCATCGCGCCGATGCGGTTGCGGCCCTTGTCCGGCATGAACTGGGTGGCGGCGATGGCAGCCACCGCCTTTTCGCGCAGCGCCGGGCTACCGGCGTCCATCGGCACAAACCATTGCGGCGTGCAGCGGAAGATCACCTTCTTCTTCGACCGCCACGAGTGCGGATAGCTGTGCGCGAACGGCCCGGCGCTCAGCAGCGCCCCCGCAGCGCGCAGATCATTGCAGATCGGCCCTTCCGGCGCGTTAAGCGTGGGGTTGATGACGTTCTTGGCTTCGCCGCCCAGCCACAGCCAATCGGCGCGGTAACGGCCATCGCCTTCCACGGCAAACACGGGGTTGATCCCATGCGCCTTGCACAGCGCGAAATCATCCTCGCCATGGTCGGGCGCCATGTGGACAAGCCCGGTGCCGGCATCCGTGGTGACGAAATCGCCGGGCAAGAAGGGGCGGGGACGCGCGAAGAAGTCGCCCAGTTGGTGCATCGGGTGCCGAACGACAGCACCGGCCAGCGCAGATGCGGCAACATCCTGCTCCACGGTCAGCGCAGAACCGATGCGCGCGCTCACTGCCTCCACCAGTGGGGCGGCAATGAGGATGCGGTGGCCGTCTTGCGTGCGGCAAAGCTGGTAGGTGACCTCCGGCCCATAAGCGATGCCCTGGTTCACCGGGATCGTCCACGGCGTCGTTGTCCAGATAACCGCGTGCGCGCCCACCAGTTCCGGCGCGTTCGGCGCTTCCATGATCTCGAACGCCACGTCGATCTGGGTCGAGGTGATGTCGTGATATTCCACCTCGGCATCGGCCAGCGCGGTCTTTTCGACCGGCGACCACATCACCGGCTTGGCACCGCGATACAGCTGGCCGCTCTTCGCAAACTTCAGCAGTTCGGAAACGATGGTGGCTTCTGCCTGGAAGTCCATGGTGAGATAGGGTTTTTCCCAATTGGCGCTGATGCCCAGCCGCTGCAATTGGCCCATCTGCACATTCACCCAATGCTGCGCATAAGCGCGGCATTCGGCGCGGAACTCCACCGCCGGCACGGCGTCCTTGTTCTGCTTTTTCGCGCGGTAGGCTTCTTCCACCTTCCATTCGATCGGCAGGCCGTGGCAATCCCAACCGGGGATATAGGGCGCATCCTTGCCCAGCAGCGTCTGCGTGCGCACCACCGCATCCTTCAGGATATGGTTCAGCGCGTGGCCGATGTGCATGTCGCCGTTGGCGTAGGGCGGGCCATCGTGGAAGATGAACTTCGGCCGCCCGGCGCGGGCTTCACGCAACTGGGTGTAAAGATCGGCCGCCTGCCATACGCTGAGAATCTGCGGCTCACGCTCCGGCAGGCCGGCTTTCATCGGAAAGTCGGTTTTCGGCAGGAAAACGGTGGGGCGATAATCGGGCGCGGTCATGACGGTGGGCTTTAGGGGATGGGCGCGTGCCTGTCACCCACCCTTGAGCATGCGCCGCGCCGTCGTCGCATCCGCGGCTATCTGCGCCTTCAATGCATCGAGGCCATCCAGCTTCATTTCGGGCCGCAGATAGGCGACCAGCTGCACATCCAGCGTCTGGCCATAGAGATCGCCCTGCCAGTCCATCAGCCAGGTTTCGAGCAGTTCCACCGGCGGTTCGATCATCGGGCGGATGCCCAGATTGGCCACGCCATCCACGCGCTCGCCGTTGGGCAGCACGACCTGCACGGCATAGACTCCATAGGCCGGCCGCACATAATCCCCCAGCGTCATGTTGGCGGTCGGGAAACCCAAGGTGCGCCCCAGCTTGGCGCCATGTTCCACCACGCCCCTGATGGTGAACGGCCGGGTGAGCAGCTCCGCCGCCATCCCCGGCCGCGCATCGCGCAGAAGGGCACGAATGCGTGTCGAGCTGATCGTGCCCGCACCGTCCTGCACTGCATCCACCACCCGCGCGGCAAAACCATGCGCCAGGCCCAGCCGTTCCAGATCGGTCACGCTGCCGCTGCGCCCACGCCCGAAGGTGAAATCGCCGCCCGTCACCACGCCGGCCACGCCTAGGCGCGTTACCAGCCACTCGCTTACGAATTCCTCGGCCGAAAGCGCGGCTAGCGCCCGGTTGAACGGCATTACCACTGCGCCCCCCATGCCGAACGCGCGCAGCCATTCCCCGCGCTGTTCAATGGTGGAAAGCGAGAAAGATGGCACATCGGGCTGGAACAGCCGCGCCGGGTGTGGATCGAAACTCGCCACCAGCGCCGGCCGGTCCAACTTTCGCGCCCAATCACGCGCGGCGCCCACCACAGCCTGATGCCCGGCGTGAAATCCATCGAAATTGCCCAGCGCCACGATGCCGCCACGCAAATGGCCAGGCAGTGCGGCGCCCCCAGAAATCAGGTCCACGCGATCAGCTCCATGGCCAGGCGGCTTAGCGGGGAGCCAGCCCGGCGGCAAGCAGCCGTGCCGTATTGCCGCCCATCACCTTGGCGATGTCGGCCTCGTTCATGCCCGCCTGCATCAGGGCCTGAGTGACGACATCGAGATGCGCGGTATCGAAACCCACCGTGGTCGCGCCATCATAATCGCTGCCCAGCCCGACATGATCGATGCCGGCCACCTTCACCGCATGCAGGATCGCCTTGGCGGTGGCCTCCGGTGTTGGCTGGCAGATGGCGGCATCCCAATAGCCGATGCCCACCACGCCGCCATTCGCCGCCAGCGCCCGCAACTGGTCGTCGGAAAGGTTGCGCGGCGTGTCGCAGGTGCCTTTCACGCCGCCATGGCTCACCACCACCGGTCGGGTGGCGATCTTCAGCACGTCGGCAAAGGCGGCGGGGCTGCTGTGCGCGACATCGATGATCATGCCGCGCTTCTCCGCCTCGCGCACCACTTCGGCGCCCAGGGCGGTGAGCCCGCCCTTCTTCTCCCCCGCCATCGAACCTGCCAGTTCGGTATCGAAGAAATGCGCCAGCCCCAGCATGCGGAAACCCGCGTCGTGCAGCCGCTTTACATTGGCCAAATTGCCTTCCAGATTCTGGCCGCCTTCGGTGGAGAGCAGCGTGCCGGTTACGCGCTTGCCCGCTGCACGGTCCGCCAGCAAGCTGGCCAGATCAGTCGGCGTCTTGACGACCCGCAGCCGGCCATCGGCGCGTTTCTCTACGTCGTGCAGCTTTTCGGCGTGCCACAGCGAGCGTTCCAGCAGGCTGCCCCACGTGCGGAGTGGTTGCCCCTGCGCGATCACCAGCGGGGTGATATTGTCGGTCTCGTCCGAATTTTTCTCGTAATTCTGCCCGCGCGGCGTCTTGGTGACGCTGGAAAATACCTGCAATGCGACATTGCCGGCCTCCAGCCTTTTGAGATCGACATGGCCATCACTGGATTCCGACAGCAGATCGCGTTTCCACATCAGCGTATCGCTGTGCAGATCGATCACGGTTAGCGTCTTGTGCAACGCCTGGGCCTCGGCGCTCACCGGCCATGTCGCTCCCGTCTGCTTGTTCATGCTGCGCTCGGCGATGCCGGGGGCGAAGCCGAACAAGCCCACCGCCGCCACGCCCAGCAGCGCCGCCGTTCCCCACACCAGCTTCTTCATCGGGTTCCCCTTATCGCCGTTCCAGCGTGATGAACGCATATCCCGGCTTGTCGCCCTCTGGTTCATTTGTCACCCGCGCCACTTCTTCCCAGCGCGCTGGATCGAAGGCGGGCAAGAACGTGTCGCCTTCAGGCTCCGCGTCGATCTCAGTCAATTCCACTCGCGTCGCGATGGGGAGTGCGAGCGCATAGATCTCCGCCCCGCCGATGATCATGATGTGGCCCCGAATGCGTGGGTCAAGGCCCGCCGCCGCAACCGCTTCGGCCAGGTTGGGCACCACCGTCACCCCGTCGGCCGCCCAACTCGCATCACGGGTGAGCACGATATTCTGGCGGCCGGGCAGGGGCTTGCCAATCGATTCGAACGTCTTGCGGCCCATCACGACGGGCTTGCCGACGGTGATCGCCTTGAACCGCTTCAGGTCCGCCGGAAGGTGCCAGGGCATGGCGCCCTTGAAACCGATCACGCCGTTTCGGGCGCGGGCAACTACCATGGTGACATCAAGGCTCATACCGCCACCGGCGCGGCGATGTGCGGATGCGGGTCGTAGCCGGTGATCAGGAAGTCCTCCAGCCGATAGGAGAACAGATCCTCCGGCTGTCGCGCGAAGTCCAAACTCGGGAAGGGGCGGGGCGTGCGGGACAGCTGCTCCGTCACCAGATGCTCGTGATTGACATAGAGGTGGCAGTCCGCCCCCATCCAAGTGAGCACCCCCGGTTCCAGCCCGCACTGCTGCGCCAGCATGCGGATCAGCACCGCCGCTTCGAAGATGTTGAACGGAAAGCCCAGCCCCAGATCGCAGCTACGCTGATAGAGGATGCCGGATAGGCGACCATCAGCGACGAAATACTGGTAGGTCATGTGGCAGGGCGGAAGCGCCATCCGGTGCAGTTCGGGCACGTTCCAGCCGGTGAAGATATGCCGGCGGCTGGCGGGGTTAGCTTTAAGGCCTTGTACCAGCTCGGTCATCTGATCGAATGGCGTATCGGCGCGGAAACTGCCGTCATCATTGGCGGCATAACGCGGCCACCGTCGCCACTGCACGCCATAGACGGGCCCCAGATCGCCCCATTTCGCGGCAAAATCATCGTCGGCAATGATCCGCGCTTCGAAATCATCGCGGCTGATGGCCTCGCCGGTCGCCTTTCGATAGGCATCGAGCGGCCAGTCGGTCCAGATATGTACGCCTTGTTCCACAAGCGGGCGGATGTTCGATTCGCCGTTCAGGAACCAGATCAGCTCCTTCACCGCCGATTTCCAGAACACGCGCTTGGTGGTGAGCAGCGGCACCGTGCCATCGGAAAGATCGAACTTCAGCGTCTCGCCAAACAGGGCGCGGGTTCCCGTGCCGGTGCGGTCGCCGCGCATGGCGCCGGTTCGCCACACACGGTCCATCAGGGAAAGATACTGGTGTTCGCCGCCATGAGTCATTGCCCCTTGTCAGGGATATGGCGCGCCCGCGTCAACCATTGCCACAAGCCTTGCGAACCCCATCAGGAAGCAGGCGATGTTCGGCACAGCCACAACAGGCACCAGCCACGATATTCAGGCCATTCCCGGCCTGTGGCGCGACGCACAGGGCGAGGCGGAGGCCTTGTCCAGTCGGGGAATGCACCATGCCGCCCTGCGATCCGCCATGTTGAAGGATCGCAAGATCGTGCTGATGGACCGGCTGGGCTGGGATCTGCAATCGCCCGATGGCCTGCACGAGCTGGACGAATATGATGGCGACGACACGCTCTACCTGATCGTTCATCAGCCCGAAACTGGGCGCCACCTGGGCTCGGTGCGGCTGCTGCCTTCCACAGGCGCGCATCTGCTGGGTGACAAGTTTGCGCATCTGTGTGCCGATGGTGTCCCGGTGGGCCCCGATGTGTGGGAGATCACCCGTCTGGTCACCGCACCCGGCCTGACACGCGCTGAAGCACTGCAGGTGCGCAGACAATTGACAATTGCCCTGCAAGAACATGCACTTGCAAACAGAATTCAAATTTATATCATGGTCACACATCTGCCGTGGTTGCCGAGTCTGCTGTCCATCGGTTGGGATGCTGAACCACTGGGCCTGCCGCACGGTGAGGGCGTTAATGCCGTCGCCGCGCTGCGGATCCATATTGACGAGACCACCTTGCAGCGCCTGCGCGCGGCCTGGGCAATCGCCCGGCCGGTGCTGTCGCCGCCCCCGATCGGCCGGGAGAATCAACAGGCGTTTTGACCCTGCGTCTGTCGCTTTCCTGCCGAGGATGCCCCGGCCTGCTGAATCCACCTGCAAACGGCCCTCCCCGTGCGCAGATTCTGGTGAAGGCAGGGGCATCCACCCCTCCAAGAACCACCGGCCATGATGCTGCCTGAACTGCTTGCCCTGTGGCATGTCGCGCTGGCCGAAGCCTTGTTGCTGGTAGCGCTGCTGGTGGCCATCAACGGCCTGGATGATCTGGCCATCGATGTGCTGTGGCTGATGATGCCGCGCCGCCAGCGCCAACCGCAACCGCTTCCGCCAGCACCGCCGCCTGCGCGCTTTGCCATCCTGATCCCGGCCTGGGATGTATCGGCGGTGATCGGTGCCATGCTGCAGCGCCTGCTCGCCACTTTGGACTGGCCGGATTATACCGTGTTCGTTGGCCTTTATCCCAATGATCCCAAAGGTCAGGCGGCGGTGGCTGCGCTCAACGACCCGCGCCTGCACGTGGCAGTTGGCGCGACACTCGGCCCTACCACCAAGGCCGATTGCCTGAACAGCCTGTGGCGGGCCGGCCGCTGGCAGAGGAGGCGGCCAGCGGCCGGCCCTTCGCGGCCATCGTGCTGCACGATGCCGAAGATCTGGTGCACGCCTGCGAACTTGCGGTGTTTGCCGCCCATTTGCCGGAATATGCCATGGTGCAACTGCCGGTGCTGCCGCTGCCCGATGCCGGCAGCCCATTGATTTCCTGTCATTATATTGATGAATTTGCAGAAGCGCATGCCAAGGATCTGCTGGTGCGGCAGTGGCTGGACGCAGCGGTGCCGGCGGCCGGCGTGGGGGTTGCCATCGATCGGGCCATGTTGGGCCGCATTGCCGATGCCCGCGACGGCGCCCCCTTTGATGCCGCCAGCCTGACCGAGGATTATGAACTGGGCCAACATGTTCACGCACTGGGCGGGCGCGGTCGGCTGGTGTGGGTGCTGGCCGATGGCCAGCCGGTTGCAACGCGGGAGCATTTTCCGGCCAGCTTTGATGCGGCTGTGCGGCAGAAAGCGCGCTGGCTCACCGGCATCGCGCTGGCCGACTGGGATCGGATCGGGTGGCGCGGCGGGCTGGTCAACCGCTGGATGCTGTTGCGCGATCGCAAGGCGCCGTTGATGGCGCTGCTGACGCTGGCTGCCTATGGCATTGCCTTGCTGCTCGGCATCGATAGCCTGCTGCGGCTGGCCTTGCCAGCGGCGGCGCGGCTGCCGCCAGTGGCGGGCGACGTAACGCGGGCGCTGCTATGGCTGAACTGGACACTGCTGTGCTGGCGGCTGCTGGTGCGGGCGCTGTTCACCTTGCGCGTGCATGGTCTGAGCCAAGCGATATTGACGCCGCCACGCGCGCTTGTCGGCAATTTTATCAACGCCATGGCGGCACTGCGCGCACTGTCGCGCTATGCCCAGGCGGTGCGAACAGGCCGGCGCCTCGCGTGGGACAAGACGATCCACCGTTTCCCCGGCTTTTCCCCATGAAGGCTGCGGACCTGACTGGCCGGCCGCTGCGGGCCTTCACCGGGCTGGGGCTGTTGCTGGCACTGTGGATCGGCATGCGGCTGCCGGCGATGCAGCACGATCTGCAGGCGCTGGCACGGTTGGCGACGGGTACAGCCCGGCCACAGCCGCCCTTCAAGCCTGTTCCGATCATGGCGACAGCGCCGGGTGGCCTTGGTATGGCACCGTTGCACCGGCCGGCGCCGCCGCCCTTGCTGGCGCTGCCCGCACCGCTGCCCCCCGTTGCCAGACAATCGCTGCCAGCGCCCACCCGGCCACCGCAGCCCGCGCCAATGCCGCCGCCAGCACCGTCATCAGCACCACCCCCCGTTCCGCCAACCGAGCTGCCGCCACTCGATCCGGCCTTCACCCTGGCAAACGCGGCCTACGACCGGCTGCGCGCCGGTCAGCGCCGCCAGTCCGCCGCTTTGTTCGATGCGGCGCTGGCCCTGCAGCCGGTTAACCGCCAATGGCTGGCGGATCGTGCCGCGCTCGGCCGGCGCTGGCAGTTGGGTGGCTTTGCCCTGCTGCGCGATGGTGGGCCGCTGCCCAATCAGCCGGGCAATGGCTTGCCCGGTGCCGCCGCGTCACCCGTGCTGGGCGGCGGGCAGGTGGGGGGCAGCCTCGCCTTTGTCACCGATCCCTATGCGCGTCGGCCGCTGGCGATGGTGGCGCGGGCCAATGTCGCTGCCGATCCACAAGGCGTGCGCGGCGAGACCGCACAACTGGCACTTGGGCTGCGGCAGACGCTGCTGCCTGGCGTGTCACTTTCAGTCGAGCGCCTGATTCCGCTGGGTGCGGCAACGCAAGGCGCTTTCACGGCTCGCTTGGCCGCTGGTGCCCGCTGGCAACGGCTGGAAGCCTATGGCGAGGCCGGCGTGATCGACACGGGCCAGGTCTATGCCGGCGGCCAGGCTCGCGCCCGTGTCGTGCGGTTTGGCCCGGCAACGCTGAACGCCGCCACGTGGGCCAGCGTGCAGACCGGCAATCCCGATGTCTGGCGGGTGGATGTTGGCCCTTCGCTCAGCGCCAAGGTGAAGGGCATCCGCATCGAAGCCGATTGGCGGCAACGCGTGGGCGGCAATGCCGCGCCGGGCAGTGGGCCGGTGCTGACCGTATCTGCGGGCTTTTAGTTCGTTGTGCCGGCCCGGTCGAAGATCGCCTGCAGTTCGGCGAACGTCCGCCGCTTCTGCATGGCCAGCATCAGCAGGATGCGCGCCTTGGCCGGTGTCAGTTCGCGGCCGCCGATCGTCGGCACCCGGTCATCATCATCCGATTTCGCTGCTGGCGTTGGTTCCGAACGCCGGATGTCGCCGTGGCCTTGGCGCGGCGTGGTGACCATCGGAATGTTTTTATCCGCCAGCGCCCGCAGCGCCTTGCGGGCACCGCTGGAAACGCCGCCGGCGCCAACCCCGGCCACGATCACGCCATCGGCATTGCGCACGATGTCGCGCACTTCGTCTTCGGTCTGGCCGGCATAGGCATAAACCACCGCAATGCGCGGCAGCTTGGCTTCGCCCAGAGCCAGCATTTCGGGCTGCGGCTGCGGCGGCCCGAAATAGCGCGGTGCCAGGCCAAGCACATGCCCAATCGGGCCGCGACTGGGGGCGGTGAACGCCTCGACGCGGTTCACGTCAAATTTGGTGACAGAACGCGGATCGAAGATCGTGTCGTTCAACACCACCATCACGCCGCGCCCGCTGGAAGCGGGTGAGGTAACCACCCGGATCGCATCCAGCATGTTTTGTGGCCCGTCGGCGGAAACGGCGGTGCTGGGCCGCATTGCGCCGACCACCACCACGGGCTTGGTCGGCGGCAGAATCAGGCTGAGCAGAAAGGCGGTTTCTTCAAGCGTGTCGGTGCCATGGGTGACGACCACCCCGGCCACGTCAGGATCAGCAAACGCCGCCAACGCGCGGGCATGGAGCTTGCGCCAGATGGTTTCGTCCATGTCACTGCTCGGCACGTTGGCGATCTGTTCGCCGGTAACCCGGGCAATCTTGTCGACCCCCGGCAGCGCGGCAATCAGATCGTCAACGGAAACGGCGCCTGAACGATAGCTGGTGCCCGCCGCATTGCCCTTGCCGGCAATGGTGCCGCCGGTGGCCAATATGCGAACCTGGCTTTTCGCAGCAGGTTCAACGGGCTGCGCAAGCAGCGTCGTGCCGGCCAGCAGCATGGCAGCGGCCAGAAGCCATGTGGATTTGTGCAAAGCCTGTCCTTCACCCATTGTCGTTGGTGCCCGGGTTGGCGCCCGTGGTGGCGATGGTCCGCCGTTCGGCGAGCTTCCGCAGCAGCGCCCGTGTGCGCAACTGGCCGAGCAGTTCGTTGATCACCGAAATGCCTTGTTCGGCCATGTCCAAGGCCTTGGCCTCGCCAACATGGCCGGCGGTGTGCTCCAGAAAGTGGCGGACTTCCTGGGCGGTCAGCCAGTCGATCAGGACGTTGTACAGGCGCATCTGGCCGCCATCAAAACCCAGTTCCGGTGTGAAACCGATATCGTCGAGCCGCTGCACGGTGCGCAATATGGCTGCATCCCGGGCGGTGACAGTGCCGTCTTCGGCCAGCGGGATCATCAGATCATCGAGATGTTCGCGGCTGTGCGGCGGTAGGTCAAGATCGTCAAAGACCACCCGCGCTGGGCCGCCGTCTTCAAGCCGCTGGGCGAGCAGGGCATCCAGCGTGGGAAACACTTCGGGCAGCAGCCAGCGGTCGCCATCGTCGGCTTCCAGCAGGGTGCGGATCACGGCCAGCGGCAGGAAGCGTTCTTCCTGCAGGCGCTTGATCGCCTTCAGCCGCGCGACATGCACATCGGTGTAACGCGCGCTGTTCGGGCTGGTCTTGTCCGGTTCCGGCAACAGGCCTTCGCGGATGTAGAATCGGATGGTTTCCCGGCCGACGCCACTGGCCTTTTCAAGATCGCGCATTCTCATTCCTGAGCGCCTTAGCGCAACTGAGGCGGTCATGCTAATGGGCTGATTGCCGATGGAATCCTTCGCCCGCCTGCTCGATGCGCTGCTCTACACGCGCAGTCGCACCGCCAAGTTGCGGTTGATCGCGGATTATCTAGTGGCCACGCCTGATCCCGATCGCGGCTGGGCCCTGGCGGCCCTCACCGGCACGATTGATCTGAAGGCGGTGCAGCCCAGTCTGCTCAAGGCGTTGATGGCCGAACGGGTGGATGCGACCCTGTTTGCGCTGTCCCATGATTTCGTGGGTGACATGGCGGAGACGATTTCGTTGCTGTGGCCTGATCCGCCGGGCGAAAAGCCACCGTCACCCGCGCTCGACGAAGTGGTCGTCCAGCTTTCCGGTCTGTCGCGTGGTCAAGCACCGGCGGCGGTCGCGGCGCTGCTCGATCGGCTGGGTGTGCAGGGCCGCTATGGGCTGATCAAGCTGGCGACCGGTGCGCTGCGTGTTGGCGTATCGGCGCGGTTGGCGAAGACAGGACTGGCTCAGGGTTTTGGCCTGGATGTGGAGGCGGTTGAGGAAGTCTGGCACAGCCTGACACCGCCGTTCACACCGCTGTTCTCGTGGGCCACCGGCGCCGCGCCGCCGCCCACTGCCGGCGACGTGCCGGTGTTCCGCCCGTTCATGCTGGCCAGTCCGCTGGAAGACGGGGTGACGCTCGATCTGGCCGAACATGCCGCCGAATGGAAATGGGATGGCATCCGCGTCCAGATCGTCCACGCCGGCGGCCAGACCCGCCTGTTCAGCCGCACGGGCGACGATATTTCGGCCAGCTTCCCCGATGTGCAACTCGGTCAGACGCTGGCGCTGGATGGCGAACTTCTGGTGCGGGGGGAGGGGCAGGCGCACGGCATCGCCGCCTCGGGCAGCTTCAATGCCTTGCAGCAACGGCTGGGCCGCAAGGCGCCGACGGCGAAGCTGATGGCCGAGCGCCCGGCCTTCATCCGCGCCTATGATCTGCTTTCCCATGCTGGCGAGGATCTGCGCGCCCTACCGTGGACGGCGCGTCGCGCCCGGCTGGAGTCGGTGCTGCCCGGTCTTGATCCGACCCGGTTTGAGCTGTCGCCGCTGGTAGAGGCCGGCACCTGGGCCGATCTGGCCACCCTGCGCGATGCCGCCCGTGATGCAGCCATTGAGGGCCTGATGTTGAAACGCCGCGATGCACCCTATGTGGCGGGGCGCAAAGCTGGCCAGTGGTTCAAGTGGAAGCCCAGCGCGCTCACCGCCGATTGCGTGCTGATGTATGCCCAGCGCGGCCACGGCAAACGGTCGAGCCTCTACAGCGATTTCACTTTCGGTTGCTGGACGCCGGATGGCCAATTGCTGCCGGTCGGCAAGGCCTACAGCGGCTTCACCGATGCCGAACTGGCGATGCTCGACAAGTTTGTCCGGGCCAACACACTGCAGAAATTCGGCCCGGTGCGCGAAGTGGAGAAATCGCTGGTGCTGGAAGTGGCGTTCGACTCGCTCCACGCTTCCAGCCGCCACAAATCCGGCCTGGCCATGCGCTTCCCGCGCATTTCGCGCATCCGCACCGACAAGCCGGCGATCGAGGCCGATACGATCGCGGCGCTGTTGAAGCTCGCCACCTGAGCGCCTAGGGTTCACCCATGCTCATCGCCTCCTTCAACATCAATGGCACCAATGCCCGCCTGCCACGCCTGCTGGAATGGTTGGAGGAGGCCAAGCCCGACATCGCCTGCCTACAGGAAATCAAGATGATGACGGAGAATTTCCCCGTCGAGACGCTGCGCGAGGCGGGCTACCACTGCCTTGTCCACGGCCAGAAGGGCTTCAACGGCGTCGCCATTCTCAGCCGCGAACCCGCCACAGAAGTGCAGCGCGGCTTGCCTGGTGATGAGACGGACGAACAATCCCGCTATCTCGAAGCCGACGTGATGGGCGTGCGGGTGGCGAGCCTCTACCTTCCAAACGGCAACCCGCAGCCTGGCCCCAAGTTCGATTACAAGCTGGCCTGGATGGAGCGGCTGCGCGTCCACGCTGCCCGGCTGCTGGAAGCCGGCCTGCCCGTGGTGCTGGCCGGCGATTACAACGTTATCCCCAATGATGACGACATCTGGGATGCGACGGCGATGCGGGACGACGCTTTGCGCCAGCCGGAATCGGTGGCCGCCTACCGGCAGCTGCTGTGGCAGGGCTGGACCGATGCCGTGCGCCAACTCCATCCGGTTGGGGGTATCTGGAGCTTCTGGGATTATCAGGCCGGGGCCTGGCAACGCGACCACGGTTTCCGCATCGATCACCTGCTGCTGTCACCGGCGGCGGCCGACCGCTTGGCCGATGCCGGCGTGATGAAAGCTGTGCGCGGCCAGGAAAAGGCCAGCGACCACGCCCCGGCCTTCTGCATCTTGCGCTGAACACGCTCACCCGCCAATCGGAGACCTGCGATGCTGCCCTTGCTTGTCCTGCTCGCCGTCGCCATCCCGGAGCAACCGGCGCTGAACCATCAGATCGCCGCCCGCGATGCCGAATTCTTCGGGCTGTTCTTCACCGGCTGCGATCCCGTGCGAGCGCGGCAACTGGTGACCGACGATCTGGAATTTTATCACGACAAGGGCGGCCTCGTGGCGCGGTCCGGCGATGCCTTCATTGCCGAATATGCCAAGTCCTGCACCGACAAGGCCAAGCCCGATGCCTGGCGGTCACGGCGTGAACTGGTCGCTGGCTCGATGCGGGTGTGGCCGGTGCCGGGGTTTGGCGCCATCGAGCAGGGCGATCACCTGTTTTACGAACGCAAGGGCGACGGGCCGGAAAAGCTGGTTGGCCGTGCCTCGTTCACCCAGGTCTGGCGACTGGAAGCGGACGGCTGGCGACTGGCCCGGGTGCTGAGCTATGCCCACGCGCCCGTGCCCTGACTTCAGTGCGGCGCCGGTTGTTGCGGCACCGGTTCCTTCAAGGTCTTGTCCAGCCAGTTGTCGTCCAGCCGCGGCGGCTCGTCCCCGGGAGGGGCTTCGCCGTCCATGGGCGGGGCTTCGTCTATGGTGATGCCATAGCTTTGCGCGTCGGGCTCCGGTCCCAGCGTATCATCGGCAAATTCTGTCACCAGCGCCTCGGGCGGGGTGCCGCCCACGGCACGCGCCATGAACTGGGCAAAGGCGCGGGCGGGCGCGCGGCCACCGGCGAGGCCGCGCACTGCCTTGGCATCATCGCGGCCCATCCACACGCCGGTGGTGATGCCGGAGGAAAAACCAATGAACCAGCCATCTTTGTTGCTGCTGGTCGTGCCGGTCTTGCCTGCCAAGAGCCGGCCGATCTGGGCGGCGCGGGCAGTGCCTTCTTCGACGGCGGCCTGCATCAATTGTGTCATTTGCGCGGCCACAACGGGAGCGACGACCTGGCGGGTTTCGCCTTCGTTGCGGTTGTACAGCACGCGGCCCGATCCGGTAGTGATGCGGGTGATGGAAAATGGCGTGTTTTCCAGGCCATTGTTGGCCACCGTCGCATAGGCGTTGGTCATTTCGAACAAGGTGACTTCCGATGAACCCAGCGCCATCGCCGGTAGCCGGCTGATCTGTGTGGTGATGCCGAAGCGGCGGGCCATTTCCGCCACCGTGTCAAAGCCCACCTGTTCGGCCAGCTGCACCGCCACCGTGTTGATTGATCGGGCAAAGGCCTGGCGCATGCTCACCGGGCCGATGAACTGGCCATTGTCGTTCTTCGGGCTCCAGTTACCGATGCTCACCGGCTTGTCTTCGTAGATATCCTCGGGCGTTACGCCGCTTTCCAGCGCGGCGGCATAAACGAAGAACTTGAACGCCGAACCGGGCTGGCGTCGCGCCACGATCGCCCGATTATAGTTGGAGCGCACATAATCGGTGCCACCCACCATCGCTTTCACGCCGCCATCGCGCGCCAGCGCCACCAGCGCACCCTGGGCACCCTTGGGGGCCTCGGCACGGATCGCGGCTTCGGCATCGCGCTGCATCTGGCTGTTGAGCGTGGTTTCCACCAGCAACGGCTCATTGGCTTCGTCCGTCAGGTTCTCCAGCTCGGTCAGCACCCAACCGGTGAAGTACCGCACGCCGGCCAGGCGCGCCTGTGGGGCAAAGCGGACCAGGCGCGGATCGGCAGCCGTGGCTTCTTCGGGCGTGATGGCGCCCTGTTCCACCATCACCGCGATCACCGTGGCAGCGCGCGTTCGTGCGGCTTCGGCATCGGCAGATGGCGAAAAGCGCGATGGCGCCTTCACCAGTCCGGCGATGATGGCGGCTTCTTCCAGGGAAAGCCGGCGGGCGCTGTGGCCATAAAATTTGCGGGAAGCGGCATCCACGCCATAGGCGCCGCCGCCAAAATAGACGCGGTTCAGATAGAGTTCGAGAATATCTTCCTTGGCAAACTTGCGCTCGATGGCCAGCGCCAGCACCACTTCGCGCAGCTTGCGCGTGTAATCCTTGGACGCAGTGAGGAACAGGTTGCGCGCCAGCTGCTGGGTGACGGTGGAAGCGCCTTGCGCCTTGTTGCCGCGCGCCGCGTTCACCACGAACGAGCGCACGATGCCGATCGGATCAATGCCGGGGTGATACCAGAAGCGCCTGTCTTCCACCGCGATCATGGCGTTCTTCATCGTCGCCGGAATCTCGGGATAGCTCAGCCATGCGCCATAGCTGGGGCCAAAGCTGGCCAGCACCGTGCCATCATCGCCGCGGATTTCCACCGGTTGGCCATTGGGGCTGCGCTTCATGTCGTCGAAGGAGGGCAGGTCGCGATAAGCCAGCGCAACCGCCACCGCCAGCGCGATGAACAGCGCGAGCCCGGCCACCAGCCCCCATTTCAGGAGGCTGATATACCAGCGGGATTGTTTCGGGCGCGGAGCGGGACGACGTTGGGGCACTTGGGTGTATTATCCAGAAAATACGGCAGCTATTGGGCAACGCATGACGGGCAGGCGGGGTCCTTCGGCAGGCTGATACTGCGGAACCGGCACGCCGTCGCGTCGAACAAGGTGATGCGCCCTGCGCTGGACGGCGAGAAGGCGGACAGCTCGCGGATGGCCTCCATCGCCATCAGGCTGCCGATCACACCGGTCAGCGCGCCGAGCACGCCCACGGCAGCACAGTTGCGCTCCGGCTGGTCCTCCGGGTTGCCAACGAAGCAGCGATAGCAGGGCAGGGCGGGATCAAACCCCTTGAATACGGCGACCTGGCCATCGAACGGCCCGACTGCGCCCGAAACCAGCGGCACGCCGGCGGCCAGCGCTGCGTCGGCAACGAGCAACCGTGTCTTGAAACTGTCGCACCCGTCGATGATCAGATCATGCCCGGCCAGCAGCGCATCCACATTGTCGGCATCGAGCCTGAGCGGCACCGCCACGGTTTCGACATGGGGGTTGAGCGCGTGCAGGTGGCTGGCGGCGCGCTCCGCCTTCATCTCGCCGGCATCGGCGGTTTCGAACAGCACCTGGCGCTGCAGGTTGGACAGCGCGACGGCGTCATCATCGATGATGGTCAGCCGGCCCACGCCCGCCGCCGCGAGATAGAGCAGGCACGGGCTGCCCAGCCCGCCGGCGCCGACAACGGCGACCCGCGCCCGTGCCAGCGACGCCTGTCCGCGCCCGCCGAATTCCGGAAGCACCAGATGACGGGCGTAGCGTTCAAGCTCGTCGTCGGAAAAGTTCACCCATGCACTCCCGTGGAGCCGAAGCTGCCAGCGCCGCGCTGCGTGTCGTCCAGCGTTTCGACCACAGCCAGCGTGGCCCGGGTGACGGCGGCCGGCACCAATTGGCAGATCCGCATGCCGCGCTCGATGGCGAAGGGCTCCTGGCCCAAATTGATCAGCAGCGCCTTCACCTCGCCGCGATAATCGCTGTCGATGGTGCCGGGGCTGTTGGGCACGGTGATGCCGTTTTTCAGCGCCAGGCCGGACCGCGGTCGCACCTGCACTTCATAGCCATCGGGGATGGCCATGCAGAATCCCAGTGGCACCGGGAACCGCTCGCCGGGTGCCAGCACGATGGTTTCAGTGACGGCGGCGACCGCGTCCATGCCGGCGGCGCCGGGGGTGGCATAGGCGGGCAGGGGCAGGCCTTCGCCATGGGGCAGGATGGTGAGCGGTATCGAAATCATGCGTGTCCTGCAAAATGCGCGGCGATGCGGGCGGCGAGCGTGGCGGCGACGTCGTTCTTGGCCTGTCCACCCCAATCCTCGTTGCCCGTCGCCGTGATCAGATGAACATGGTTTGAATCGCTGCCAAACACGCCTTCGGAGACATCGTTGGCGACGATCCAATCTGCACCCTTGCGCGTTCGCTTGGCGGCAGCGTGGGGGATGAGATCATGGGTTTCAGCGGCGAAGCCCACCACCAGTGCCGGGCGCTGGGCATGGTGGCCGATGCCGGCAAGGATGTCAGGGTTTTCGGTCAGCACCAGCGGCGCAGGGGCGCTGCTGTCCTTCTTGAGCTTCCTCGGCGCCGTCTCGGCCCGCCAGTCGGCCACGGCCGCCACCATCACCGCGATATCGGCGGGCAGGGCGGCTTCGCAGGCGGCCGCCATGTCCCGCGCGGTTATCACGTCCACCCGCGTGACGCCGGCGGGGGTGGGCAGATGCACCGGCCCCGCCACCAGCGTGACGCGCGCACCCAGATGGGCCAGAACGGCAGCAATGGCGAAACCCTGCTTGCCCGACGAATGATTGCCGATGAAGCGCACCGGGTCGATCGGTTCATGCGTCGGTCCGGCGGTGACCAGCGCGTGGCGGCCCAGCAATGGCTTGGAACCGAACTGCGCCGCAATTGCCGCCATGATCTTGGGCACTTCAGGCAACCGGCCGGGACCAAATTCACCGCAGGCCATCGCCCCATCGTCGGGCTGCACCACCGTAATGCCGTCGCTGCGCAGAGTGGCGATGTTGCGCTGGGTGGCCGCATGCAGCCACATGCGTACGTTCATCGCTGGCACCATCAGCACCGGCTTGTCGGTCGCCAGCAGCAATGTGGTGGCCAGATCATCGGCAATGCCCGCCGCCGCGCGCGCCATCAGGCTGGCGGTGGCCGGGCACACCACCACCAGATCGGCCGCGCGGGAAAGCTGGATATGGCCCATCGCCGCCTCATCCTCCAGATCCCACAGACTGGTGCGCACCTTCTCGCCGGCCAGCGCCGACAGCGAAAGCGGGGTGACGAAACGCGCGCCGTTCTCGGTCAGCACCGGCAGCACGCGGGCCCCGGCGCGCCCCAATTCGCGCACCAGTTCGAGCGTCTTGAAGGCGGCGATGCCGCCGCCCACGATCAGAAGGATGGTCTTGCCTTGCACAGTCGTCCGCATAGCCCAGTGTTGCCAGTGATGCCAGCGGTGCGGCAACCCGCATTGCAGTCGGGCGATTCGACGATTAGCGTCAGTCAACTGAGGATTTTCAGACCGGGGGAAACAGACATGGCCGAAGATTGGGCTATAGACGTGCGCAAATACGCGCCGGATGCCGATGCCGATATCATCGCGGGCTTGGTTCGCTATTGTGGGATCGCGCTGCGCAATCGGGATTCCGCGCTGGTTTCCTTTTCGGACAAGACCGAGACCGATCGGGTGAAGGCCAATTTCCTCAAGAAGAAGCTCGCTCTCACCGACAGTGACGACGTTCTGGACGCCGCCATTGCCAAGGTGGGCGAGCAGATGAAGACCGATCGCACCAAGAATCGCGTCACCGTCTATTATCTGCTGGCCGACGCCTTTGGTCGGTTGGAAGATTTCCGTCCCAAGACGAAGGCCAAGACCAAGGCCGCGGCGCCGGTGGCTGAACCCGAAGTCGTGGCCGCCAAGGCCAAAACCGCTGCCAAGCCCAAGGCGGCCAAGGCCAAAGCCGCGCCGGCTGCGGCCGCTCCGGAACCGGTGATGGCGCTGCCGCCGCCTCCGCCACCTCCGCCGCCCGCGCCTGAACCGGTTATGGCAGCGGCGAAGCCTGCTGCTCCGGCGGTGCCTGCCAAGCTGGTGAAGACTCCGGGCCTGTTCTGGCCGCTCACCGCCGCGCTGGTGGCATTTGGCGGCGTAGCGGCACTGATCATTGCTGGCAGCAAATAATCAGGCGAGCCGCTTGGTATAGAAAGTGGTGGGCGCCATTTCGCCGTCCGGCATCAAGGCATAGGCCGGGATGTCGCCCACCTTTTCCCAGCCAGCCCGTTCATAAAGCCGCGCCGCGGCCGAACCGCTGATCGTGTCGAGTACCAATGTCGTGCGCCCCTGCGCTATCGCCAGCGCTTCCACCGCCGTCAGCAACGCCGCGCCCACCCTGCGGCCGCGCGTTCGCTTTGCCACCATCATCTTGGCGATATCGGCGCGGTGCGGCTGGTTGGGCATGGCGGCGGGCACCAGGCTTACAGTACCGATGATGCCGTCATCATCCAGCGCCACCAGTATCTGCACCTCGCCCTGCGCCGCCGCCGCCAGCCGGCCTCGCCACCAGGCCAGTGCGCCAGCCTGATCAAATCCAGCCATGAATCCGATGGAAGCGCCGTCGGCCACAGCCTCCACCATCAAGGCGGCAAAACCTGGCAACAGCGCGGCATCAGTGTCCGGATCGAGCGTTCGAATGATCATGCTCGCCACGATGCCAAAGCGTTGCGCGCCGATCCAGTGGCCGGTTGACGGCCCAATTCGCGGCCGCCACTGTGACGTCTGGGGAGAAGTTGATGCTGTCAGGTCCGTTGCGCTGGGCGATCATCCTGATCGGGGCCGCCATTGCGCTCAACTACATCGATCGCGGTGCGGTGAGCGTGGCGGCACCGCTGATCAAGGACGAATTCGGCCTCACCAACGAGCGCTACGGCGTCATCGTTTCCAGCTTTTACTGGACCTATGTTCCCGCCCTGGCGCTCGCCGGCTGGCTCGCCGACCGGATGAGTGTGCGGCTGCTGATGGCACTGGGCGTCGCCACCTGGGCGCTGGCCACCATCGGCATGGGCTTTGTCGGCACCGGCCTGGCCGGCGGCGTCACCGGCTTGCTGCTGCTGCGGCTTCTTATGGGTCTGGGCGAAGGCGTTGCCTTCCCCTGCGGATCGAAACTCATCGCGCGGGTGCCGGAAGGCGCACGCGGGCTGGCGAATATCTCGCTGTCCGGCGGCCTCGCGCTGGGGCCCCTGATTGGCACGCTGATTGGCGGCGCCATGATGCAATTGTGGGGCTGGCGGGAGATGTTCATCGTCTTCGGCCTCGCCACCCTGGTATGGCTGGTGCCGTGGTGGCTAGCCCGCCGCGGCATCGAGGAAGGCGAGGGGCGTCATGAAGAAACGCCAGAGAACGCTGCCCCGCTTGCCGCCGTGTTGCGCCAGCCGACCTTCTGGGCCGTCACCCTGTTGCACCTGGCCGGTACCTTCGCACTCTATTTCATCGTCGGCTGGCTGCCGCTGTGGCTGGTCAAGGCGCGCGGCTATTCGATCATCGACATGAGCCTGCTCACCTCGGTCTTCTACATCGCGCAGATCGCCGGCGGCACGCTGGGTGCCTGGGCGATTGACCGGGCAATCCGCAATGGCGGCGATGGCTCCAAGTGGCGGCGGCGGATGCTGTTCTGCTCTGTGGCGGCCTGCGTGACCGGCCTGCTGCTGCTGCCCGATATCCAGGGCTGGCTGCCGCTGATCAGCCTCATCGCCATCACCGGCTTCGGCTATGGCCCGGTGCCCAATCTGTTGTTCGTCATCGGCCAAACGATGGCTGGTCCGGCGTCGGCCGGGCGCTGGGTGGGTGTGCAGACAAGTTTGGGAAATCTGTCGGGCGTGATCGGCCCAGTGATGACTGGCATCATCGTCGATGCCGCCGGCTATCGCCCCGCCTTCATCGTCACCGCTGCCATCGTTGGCACCGGCACGCTGATTTTCGGCCTTGTGGTGCGGCGGATCGAGCCGGTGCGCTGGGCACCGGCTTGATCCATCACTCGGTCGGCGTCGGCTTGTCCTTGCCGCGCGCCTTGCGGTGCTCATCCAGGTCGAGCACGGCCGGCTCGTCTTCGGTCAGCAGGCCAAGGCGGCGCGCCACTTCCTGATAGGCTTCCACTTCGCCGCCCAGATCGCGGCGGAAACGGTCCTTGTCCATCTTGTCGCCGGTCTTCATGTCCCACAGGCGGCAGCCATCCGGGCTGATCTCGTCGGCCAGGATGACACGGGCAAATTCGCCATCGAACAGCCGGCCGAACTCCAGCTTGAAATCCACAAGGCGGATGCCGACGGCGGCGAACATGCCGGCCATGAAGTCATTCACGCGGATCGCCATGTCGGCGATGTCATGCATCTCGTCCTGGCTGGCCCAGCCGAAAGCGGCGATATGCTCATCGCTCACCAGCGGATCGCCGAGCGAATCATCCTTGTAATAATATTCGATGATGGTGCGCGGCAGCTGGGTGCCTTCCTCGATGCCGAAGCGCTTGGCGATGCTGCCGGCCGCCACGTTGCGCACCACAACCTCGATCGGGATGATCTCCACCTGGCGCACCAACTGCTCGCGCATGTTGAGACGGCGGATGAAGTGGGTGGGGATGCCGATCATGCCGAGCAGCGTGAACACATGTTCGGAAATGCGGTTGTTCAGCACGCCCTTGCCGCTGATCGTGCCCTTCTTCTGGGCATTGAAGGCGGTGGCATCATCCTTGAAATACTGGATGATAGTGCCGGGTTCCGGACCTTCATACAGGATCTTGGCCTTGCCTTCATAAATCTGGCGGCGGCGGGTCATGGCAAACCTTTCGAAGGCGGCGCGGCCAGCCCGGTGCAGGGCAGGTCGCGACTTAAAATCAACAGCGCCGGGGCAGGCTAACACGGCCCTTCAGCGCGGGCGAGTGGCCATAGCGGCAAAGAAGACGAGATACAATCATTGATCAGGCGGCCGTGCTTACCTATTTGGGGTGGGATACCCGCCTGGGAGCAGCATGACATGACCACGTTCGACGATCGCCAGAAAGCCTTTGAAACCAAGTTCGCGCATGACGAGGAAATGCGTTTCCGCATCCTTGCCCGCCGTGGCAAGCTGATTGGCCTGTGGGCGGCGGAAAAGCTGGGCAAGGATGGCCAGGCCGCCGACGATTATGCCAAGTCAGTGCTGCTGTCGGATCTGGAAATTCC
>Ga0164292_10000095_pt1 | contig 56161 bp, 63 predicted proteins | sample GEODES117metaG_FD_111486 | JGI IMG/M metagenome (GOLD analysis project Ga0164292, IMG submission 111486) | Eutrophic lake water microbial communities from Lake Mendota, Wisconsin, USA - GEODES117 metaG | ecosystem: Environmental > Aquatic > Freshwater > Lake | place: USA: Lake Mendota... | reverse complement strand
GGGTAGGCGATCGGATCGCGTTCGTCGCGATCCGAGTGTTCGAACAGGCTCTGCTCTTCGCAAAAGATGCGGCGCCGCAGTCCCCAGTACCCCTCCAGCAGGAGCGGATGGTTGCGCGTCAGATGGAAGGAGAATCGCTCCGAGCTGGTGGTAGGGGAAAGGCGGAAATCCTCGGCATCGATGCCGATCCCCGATCTCACCGACGGGGTGAAGGCGGCGGGGGCGGAGCTGTTGCTGCGGCCGATGTCGTGGCAAGAGGGATCAAGGAAGAACACGGGCTTCAGGCGTGGGCGACGTCACTCGAACAGGGGCAGGGCCGAGCAGGCTCCGCATTTGGCACAACCGGCGGCCATGGCCTCGGAGCTGATGTCGGAGCGGCGCAGCAGATCCCCTACCGCGCTGTAGACCTCCACCATGAAATCGGTGGCCGGAGCGGGGTGGTGCTCGAGCGGGGTGCCGGCGATCGGCACGAACGGAACCACGAAGGGATAGACACCTACCTCGATCAGGCGCTCACTGCAGCGGATCAGGGAGTCGGCGCTGTCCCCGAGCCCCGCCAGCAGGTAGGTGGAGACCTGCCCCCGGCCGAACACCGCCACAGCGTCGCTGAAGGCAGCGAAGTACTGCTCCAGACCCAGCTCCGATTTGCCCGGCAGATGGCGGCGTCGCACCTCCGGCTCCACCACCTCCAGGTGCATGCCGAGGCTGTCCACCCCCGCATCCCGCATCCTCCGGTACCAGGCCGGATCCGCCGGAGGTTCGCACTGGGCCTGGATCGGCAACGCCACGCGCTGCTTCACGGCGGCGGCGGTTTCGGCCATCATCCGGGCGCCGCGGTCATCGCTGGCGGGGGTGCCGGTGGTGAGCACCAGCTGCTTCACCCCATCGAGACGCACGGCCGCCTCGGCCACCTCGGCCACCTGCTCCGGTGTCTTTCGCACCAGGGTGCGTCCGTCGTCCAGCGATTGCTCGATCGCGCAGAACTGGCAGGCCTGGCTGCGGTCGCGGAAGCGAATGCAGGTCTGCAGCAGGGTGGTGGCGAGCACATCCCGACCATGCAGCAGGGCGATCGAGCGGTAGGGGATGCCTTCGGCGGTCTCCAGCCCGTAGAAACGTGGTTCTCCGGGCACTGATACCGCGGTGGCAACAGGCCCTGGGCCGGGCCCCTCGACGTCGACTCCCCCCTGCCCATCGCGGCAGAGCTGGTAGGGCGAGGTGGCCGCCACCGCCGTGTACACCGGCACCATCACGGTGGTGCCCTCGATCGTCAGGGCGCGGTGGTCGGAGGGACCGGCGCCGCCGCGGCGTCCCTGGTTGCCAGGAATGGCCGGATCCACCACGCCATGAACCTGCCATTCCGTCAGCTGCCGGCCCAGCTCGCGCCGATCGGTGCGGGGGTCAGCCATGGGAGAGCTCCTGCAGAGGTGCGTGATCGGCCGCTTTGAGGCTGGCCGCTTCGAGGCCGGCTGCTTCCCGGTTACTGCCTTCCAAGGGAAGCAGGGGATTGTCCACCTGGCGGGCCGGACGTGGATCAAGGCGCAGCCCCAGCAGATCGGGACGGCTGTAATGGCCGACGCTGTCCATCATGCGTTTGCGTTTGGTGATCAGGGAGCGATCCAGTTCGGCGATCGCCAGCCCTTCCCCCTCCGGCAGGGGACCAGCCAGGTAGCGCCCCTCCGGCGAGATCACGGCGGTATGGCATCCCCCCTGGAAGGCTTTCTGCAGCGTGGGGTCGGGGGTGATCCGCTCCACGTCTTCGGGGGCGAGCCAACCGGTGGAGCAGATCACGAAGCAGCCGGCTTCCAGAGCGTGGTGCCGCAGGGTCACGGCGGTCTGCTCGGAGAAGATCGGTCCCACCAGCGACCCTGGAAACTGGGCGCAATGCAGTTCTTCCCCCTGGGTCATCAGGGCGAAGCGCGCCAGGGGGTTGTAGTGCTCCCAGCAGGCCAGGGCACCGATCCGACCAAGGCTGGTGGAGACCACCCGCAGGCCGGAGCCATCCCCCTGCCCCCACACCATCCGTTCGTGATAGGTGGGGGTGATCTTGCGGCGCTGCAGCACCACCTCCCCATCGGCGTCGATCAGGAGCTGGGTGTTGTAGAGGCTTCCTCCGTCGCGCTCATTGATGCCCAGCAGCACATGCATCCGGTGCCGCCGGGCGGCGGCGGCAATCTGCGTCACCTCCGGCCCCGGAAGCGTCAGCGCCTGGTCGTAGAGCTGCAGGTGGGAACGCCCCATCAGCACCGGGGGTTCGACGAACGAGAAGTAGGGGTAGTAAGGGAGGAACGTCTCGGGAAAGACGATCAGTTCCACCCCCGCACCCGCCGCTTCCGCCATCGCCTCCAGCACCCGGGCCACGGAACCCTGCCGGGAATAGAGCACCGGCCGGATCTGGGCGGCAGCCACGGTGATCGGGGCGGCCATCACAGGGTCCAGGTGTCGAGGATGAAGGCCCCTTCCTTGCGGTGCATCAGGATCACATCCAGCACATCGAGGGGATTGATCGGACGGATTCCGGGGATCAGCGCTCCTTCTCCGTGGCCATAAAGAGCCTGCAGAGCAAAGCGACAGGCATAGACCTTGCCGCCTTGATCCATGAATTTCTGGATGCGGGCATTGAAGTTGAGATGGCCGTCGAAGGCTGCATCACCGAGCTTCGGAAAGCCCCGCTGCACGCCGAGGGTGACCCCTGGCCCGTAGAGAAGAATGGTGGTTTCAAAGCCTTTGTTCATCAGCCGACTGGCCTGGAGCAGATTCACCAGTCCGATCGAACCTTCAAAGGCCACGGTGTGAAAAGTGACCAGCGCTTTTTCGCCGGGCTCCGCTTTCACATCCGGGAACACCTTCTCCTCATAGTCCACCAGAAAATCGCCGGGTTGGTTGGCGGCACGGGTGACCTCGGGCATGGCGGAAAAATCCTGGGAAGACCCCTCAAAGGGGAACGGCAAAGGGACGGTTGCATGTTTGAAGATTTGTTTTGTGTCGCCGTTGCCACCAAATTGCGTTCGCTCAAAGAACTTCTCGCCCCCTGGTTCTGGTGGTGCTGATTGATACCGTCTGCCCACGTTTTTCAGCGCAAGATTGGCTTTTTTCTTCTCCCGATACCTCCGGATTTCCGTGTCCTCTCTCCCCTCCACCGTGCCCTCTTCCCCTGGCTCCCGTCACCTGCCGGTGGTCGTGATCGGCGGGGGACAGGCGGGTCTTTCCGTGGCCCACCTGCTCCGGCAGAGGGGCCTCAACCCCCTCGTGCTGGAGCGGCATCGCATCGGCCATGCCTGGCAACAGCAGCGCTGGGATTCCTTCTGCCTGGTGACGCCCAACTGGCAGTGCCGGCTTCCCGATTTCCCCTACGACGGCTCCGATCCGGAGGGGTTCATGGCTCGGGAGGAGATCGTCTCCTATCTGCAGCGTTTTGCTGAGCGGGTTGAGGTTCCGGTGCGCGAGGGGGTCACCGTGCAACGTCTCCTCCAGGATGGCAACGGCTACCGGTTGATCACCAGCGAAGGCGACTGGCAGGCCGATCAGGTGGTGGTGGCCACCGGTGGCTACCACCAGCCCCGTCGCCACCCCGAGTCCCCGCGGTTGCCCGCCGCTCTGGTGCAGCTCGATGCACGGGACTACCGCAATCCCGGGCAGCTGCCGCCGGGACCTGTGCTGGTGGTGGGCAGCGGTCAGTCCGGTGCCCAGATCGCCGAGGATCTCTTTCTGGCGGGCCGGAGCGTGCACCTGAGTGTGGGCTCGGCGCCCCGTTCCCCGAGGCGCTATCGCGGCAGGGATGTGGTCGATTGGCTGGATCGGATGGGCTACTACGCCATGCCCATCGACCAGCATGCCGATCCACGCACCGTGCGCGGTAAGACCAACCACTACCTCACCGGTCGCGATGGGGGCCGGGAGATCGACCTGCGGCAGCGCGCTACCGAGGGCATGGTGCTGCACGGGCGCCTCGCCGGTGTGGACGGCGACCGATTCCGCTTCGCCGACGATCTGGCGACCAACCTCGATGCGGCGGATGCGGTGTATTGCCGTATCCGCCGCAGCATCGATGAGTACATCAGTGCCCATGGCCTCGAGGCAGCTGAGGAGAGCCCCTATCGGGCCTGCTGGCAGCCCCTGCCCGGCCACGGCACCGAACCTTTGGCCGTCGAGCAGCTGGCGGCCGTGATCTGGTGCACCGGCTACCGCAGTGATTTCTGCTGGATCGATGTGCCGGTGTTCGATGGGTCAGGAATGCCGGCCCACGAGCGGGGAATCACCTCCAGCCCGGGTCTGTATTTCCTTGGCCTCCCCTGGCTGCACACCTGGGGATCGGCTCGTTTCTGCGGCGTGGCCGACGATGCCGCCTACCTTGCGGATGCGATCCAGCTGCGGCGCCTGCGGCGCGATGCCAGTCAGGAGAGACTGGAATGCACCGCCCTGCTGGGTTCCTAGCCTGGATCCATGGGCCGGCCCTGTTTCCATCTTTCGATTCCCTGCCACGACCTGGCGGTCACCGAACGCTGGTATGTCGATGGTCTGGGTTGTGTGGCCGGCCGCCGCAGCGACCATGCCCTGATCCTTGATCTGCAGGGGCACCAGCTGGTGGTCCAGCGCACCGACGCCAACGCTGAACCGCCCCAGAGCGGCATCTATCCGCGCCATTTCGGTCTGGTCTTTGAGTCCCTGTCGCTCTGGCAGCACTGGCTGGAGCGAGCCAGAACCGCCGGTCTGCGCTTCGGCGTTGAGCCCAAACTGCGCTTCCCCGGGGAAGTGCTCGAGCACCACACCTTTTTCTTGATCGATCCGGCAGCCAACTGGCTGGAGTTCAAGCACTACAGCGATGCCACGGCCGTCCTCGGCTGCCTCGATCAGCGGCAGGTGGGCGATCGGGACCTGCGCTATTTCAGTTCCACCAGCGCCGGCAGTGTCCAAGACCCCGACAGCACCCGCTGCTTAGGGCCATAGAGCCGCGCCACGAAGAAGAAGGGCCCGGCCGGCGCCGGCAGCCAGTTGGCGGCCTTCGCCGGGCCGGGATTCTCGGCCTGCAGAACGATCTCCAGGGAGCCATCGGCGCCGTAGCGCAGACCCGGGGTGCGGTCGCCGATCGAGTAGCGGTTGATCGGGTTGGGGGTGAGCAGGCGCTGGGGCAGGGTGTACATGGTGATCGACCAGAACTCGCTCACCGGTGGCAGCTGGCCGGCCGGGAAACGCAGCAGCCAGCGGCGGCGCCCATCGAGCAGCTTCCCATCCGGCCCCGTCTGCTGGCTGGCGTAGATCGCCTCGGCATCGCTGTTGCCGTAGATCCCCAGCATCGCCCCCATCGAACGGTAGGTGAGGTAGTCGGAGCCGAGCTCCTCACGGGTGCCGAAGAAGCCACGGGAACTGGTCTGGGCCAGGGCCTTCGCCTTGAGCGCCTGGGCGGCTTCGGCCACACCGGCCTCGATCGCGTTGCGGGTGGCCGGATCGAGGCGGGCTGGATCGAAGGGGCGGCCGGCGCCGATGCCGATCCGGGCGAAGCGCTCCCGCATACCCCGCTCGCTGGGAACCGTGGGCATGAATGGCATCAGGACGTTGAGGTAGCCGATGAAGCCGATCCCCTCGGCTCTTGCGGCATCCCAGGTGGGCCAGGTCACCGCCGGCGCCGGCGGGGGAGCTGGGGTGTGGGTGTAGGTGGAGAGCGGAATGAGTCTGTATTTGGCCTGCAGAGCCTTCAGGGCGGCGACGTCGTCAGGACCGTTGAGCTGGGTGCGGGTGAGCGTTCCCACGAAATCGGTTTCGCTGCGGAACATCCGGGTGATGCCCGGCGGCACGTTGCCCCGCCAGGAGGGACCCACGAACAGATAGCGACCCGCCTGGCGCCCGGTGGCTCGCACGCCGGTGTAAGCGAAGTTGTGGGTGTAGAGATCGAACCACTGGTTCACGTAATACCGCGGTGCCGCCACGGCGGGCAGCTCCAGCACGATCGGCTCGGCGCGCAGGTCGAGCCAGGCCCAGGAATAGGGCGTGTCGTTGTTGGGGGTGACGATGTCGGTGTCGGCCGGGGTGTTGAGGCGGCTGTAGTGGCGGAACCGGTTGAATCCACCCACGTAGCCCGGGAAGGCGGGATTCTGGGTCTGGTTCCAGAAGGTCTGGTAACCCTGCAGCGGCGCGTAGGCGTAGAGCCAGGCCTCCCGGGCGATGGCCCGGGCCTCGGCGGTGGTGGGCGGGGTGAGCGCCCCGGCAGGAGTCGCCATCGCAACCAGTGCTCCCTGGCTGAGGACCAGCCCACTCCCCAGCAGTGCCATTGCCCGGTGGCGTGCCACCGCCCGGCGCAGCAGCAGGATCTGTTGCCAGGGGCAGGTGTCTGAAGGGCGAATGCGCGAAGCAACCATGGTCTGGCGTCGGTGGATAAATAAGGAGTCGGATGTCGGGGTCGCGCTGCTTCAGCGTTTGATCGGCGACTGCGACTCGATGTCGTTGAGCTGCCAGCTCTTGGCGAAGTACGCCTCGGTGGGGCCGTAGAAGCGGAAGTAGGCGAACCAGCCCTTGCCGGGGATCGTCTGGATCCAGTTGGTGGCGCCGGCGGGCTTCACTGGCCCAAAGAACACATCCACCGAGCCATCGGCATTGGTCACCAGGTCGGGCTTGCGGGAGCTGAGGTCGGCGGCCCCCTGGGGGGTGATCACCGGTCCGCGGCTGAGGTTGTCGTAGAGGGTGATCGACCAGAACTGCTTCACCGGAGGATTGGCCGGCACCCGCATGCGATAGGTGCGGCCGCCGTCGAGCCACTGGCCCCTGGCGTCCTTGGAGGCCTCCAGATACACCTGGCCGAAGCCCACCACCCGGCCCTGCATCCCCACCGACATGCCAATCGCCTCGTAGAACCAGGAGCTGCGCTCGTCGAACTGCACGTGGCGTTTGTCGGGGGATTCCTGGTCGAGATCGAACAGCACCGCATACTCCCAGTGCTTGCCCGGGTACACCGTGGCGCCGGGGGTGCGCTTGTCGTAGGCGATGGTGCGGGCCATCAGGTCGCCCAGCTGGGCGGCCTCGCCGAGGATCCGCGCCTGGCGGGCATTGGGGTTGAAGGGCTGGCCGGGGCTGATGCCCAGCGGCGACAGCATCCCGAACATCATCCGGTCGCGAGGGGCAACGGGCTCATTGGCATAGAGCTCACTGAGCAGGCGCCAGTAGTTGAGGTCGGTGGGCTGGGCCGATTGCCAGGGGCGACCGCCAACTTCGCTGTACCCGCTGGCCGGCGGATTGGCCCGCTGGTTCCAGCCGTAGAGGCGGTGCTGGCGCACGGTGGCCTCGGCCACGGCCTTGTCGGGCGCCAGGCCGCGGGTGCCGAACCACACCTGGTTGCTGGGGGAGCGGAAGATGCGATAGCCGGGCGCCACCACCTCCGGCCCTCCGGGGGGAAGGATCAGGTATTTGCCGCCGGCGCCCTTGTCGGGCCCCGTCTGACCCATGTCGGTGATCGGCTGCTGCCAGATGTCCAGCACACCGCCGGCGGTGAGCCCGGCTGGCACCTCCACCACCAGCGGGCCCTGCCTGGCCAGATCCCAGAAGCTGAAGGCGTACAGGGTGGTGATGTTGGGGGTGAGCATCCCCGCCTTGTCCTGGAGGGTGCGATAGAGCAGCACATCGCCGTTGCGCACGCCCATGGTTTTCGCCTGGGCGTCGTAGAGGGCTTTGAAGCCCACGGCAGGCAAGGCCCAGAGGTAGGCCTGGGTGGCCCGTTGGAAATCGAGTTCGTCGTAGAGCTTCCGGGAGGTCACCTCGCTGGGATAGCCGTTCTCCAGGGGCAGGGCCCCAAGCCGGGAGGTGGCGCCAGTGACGGTTCCTGTCAGCCGTGATGCGGGAGGAGCTGCGAGGCTGGGCAGGCAAGCCCCGATGACCAGGCCTGTGGCAACGAGAAGGCGGAGGCCAGGCTTCATCTCCAGATCAGGTAGACACGTTTCTTGGTTAGCGACCCTCGGTAGGGGATGCCACCGTCTGCGACGAAAAACCGACCCGAAAACGATGGATCCGTTGATCCAGTGGATCCCGTGGGTCCGTTGCCCGGCGGGATCACCTGTTCCCGCACCAGCAGTCGGAACAGGCTGTCCTGGTGGCCTTCGGCCAGCAGGTCGGTGATCTTTCTGACCACAAAAAAACCGCCTCGGGGTGGGAGGCGGCGAAAGATGAAAGCTACCGGTGGAATCAAATCGGAGCGACAGGATTTGAACCTGCGACCCCCACTACCCCAAAGTGGTGCGCTACCAAGCTGCGCTACGCCCCGGCAAGAACGAAGTTATCACAGCGACTTGCGCCGGCCGGCCGCCCGTTTCAACCGTTTCAGCAGCCGGGCAGTGAGTCGGTTGCGGTTCATGCCTGCGTAGCCGGGCAGGCGCAGCTGCCGGGCCAGCAACCTCAGTTCGGCCGTTGCCATCCCGGCCAGCCGCAGTTCGGGCACCCGTTGCCAGGCGATCGAAGGGGCTGGCAGGTCGCTGCCCTGGCGGTCGGGGCCGAAGCCCACCAGGGCGCTGCCAGCCATCCACTCCGGCACCAGCACGAACAGCACCGCCAGCAGCCCGTAGAGCTCCACCAGCCCCCGTGGCAGCGGGTGGAGCCGGCGCTGGGGAGCGGCGCCTTCGGCCTCCACTTCCGGGCCCATCAGATCAGGGCTCCCGCTGAGCTCCCCCGCGAGGGAGCACGCCACTGCAGCGGGGCTTCGGAGGGATGGAGCCGCACGGTCCAGGCGGCCAGGGCGAAGCAGAGGCACACCGTGATCACCAGGGAGAGCAGAACCACCCGATCGGGAAGTGGATTCATACCTGTTCGGTGCGCACGCAGGTGAGCTGGCGGGGCAGTTGCTCCACCGTGAGTTCATCGTCCCGCAGGATCAGCCGCATGTCGCCATTGCGGTAGCGCAGGCCCGGGGCATCGGCTTCTTCGCGGAACAGGGTGAGCCGGGTTCCCCCACTGATCAGCGAAGCCTGGGAATCGTTGCGTTCGATCACCAGGGAGCCGCTGCCGCTGCAGAGGTAGCGGTCGCGGTGGTCATAGTTCTCCCACCAGGGGGAGTTCATCGCCTGGGCCAGCGCGGCTGGGCCGCCGAGCCAGAAGGCCAGTCCACCCCACCAGAACCAGGGGATCATCGGTGGTCGGGCGGCGGTCATGGGCAGCCGGGGCAGGGATCGGGCGCTGCAGCTCAGGCTATCCGGATCGGCTGGTTTTCCCCCCGCAGCACGCAGTGGGGAATGCTCCAGTCGTAGGCAGTCCAGACGCTGGCGGGCAGTCGGTAGTCGGCGCCTGGGAATGCTCCCAGCGACACACCGGACGGCTGGGCCGAACAGTAGGGGCGGCTGCCCGGTTTCGCCAGATATTGCTGGTGATAGGGCTCGGCATAGAAGAACGTGCGGTGGTCGGCGATCTCCGTGGTGATCGCCCCGTAGCCCGCTTCCGCCAGCAGCTGGGCGTACACCTCTTTGCTGGACTCGGCGAGTTGGCGCAGGGCCGGATCGTCCACGTAGATGGCGGAGCGGTACTGGCTGCCTCGATCGTTCCCCTGGCGGTCCCCCTGGGTGGGGTCGTGGCACTCCCAGAACAGCTTCAGGATGTCGCTGAAATCCACCGTTCCCTTGTCCCACACCACCCGCACCACCTCGGCGTGGCCGGTGCGGCCGCTGCACACCTGGTCGTAGCTGGGATGGTCGATCCGTCCTCCGGCGTAGCCCACCGCCGTGGTCACCACCCCCGGCAGGCGCCAGAAACCCTTCTCCGCTCCCCAGAAACAGCCACAACCGAACTGGGCTTCCCCCTGGCCAGGGGTGGGCGCTGCCGTGATCGGTGTGCCGAGAATCTGGTGGTTCACCCCTTCCAGCTGGCTGGCGATCGAACTGCCGCCGCCCTGGCTGTCGGGGGCCTTGCTGAACAGGCCGAACACCGTTGGATCTGCGAGAAGTCCGAGCCTAGTCAGCTGGATTTGCGTTCGCAGCCGGTACCAGGGCGATGTGGTTGAGCAGGGTGGTGGTGAAGGCAAACAGCAGGAAAGGCAGCGACAGCACCAGGATCAAGCCCACCCCCACCAGCGCGAACACCGGTTTGCTGGCTCCCATCAGCGCCAGCCCCGCCGCCAGGCTCACGAAGATCACGCCCATCCAAAGCAGGATCTGACCGTAGATATCGCCGAAGGTAAGGGTGCAGCGGAGGTTGTAGGCCTTGCCGGGATCCATGCGGTTCTCGCGGACGGTTTTCTCCAGCTAAGCCGCTTGCGGGGCCTACAGCAGACGCTCTCAACAAGTGTTGAGAGGAAAGCAATCAGGCGGCCTGCAGCTGTTCGCTGGCCTGTTCCCGATCCCACAGCCGCCGGTAGGTGCCCGGCAGCTCTAGGAGCTCGAGATGGTGGCCCTGCTGCACCAGCCTTCCCTCCTCCAGCACCAGGATCCGGTCGCAGGCGGCGGCGGCAGAGAGCTGGTGGCTGATCATCACCACGGTGCGCTTCTGCTCTTCGCGCACGGAGCGCAGGATGCCGGCGGCGGTGGTGTTGTCCACGCTGGCCAGGGCATCGTCGAGCACCAGCAGGGGGGAATCCACCAGCAGGGCCCGCCCGAGGGCGGTGCGTTGGCGTTGCCCGCCGCTGAGGGTGATGCCCCGCTCTCCCACCAGGGTCTGGTAACCATCCGGAAAGCCCTTGATGTCGCCTTCGAGCCGCGCCTGCCGCGCGGCAGACTCGACCGCGGCCATCGGCGCTTCGGGATCGCCGTAGCGGAGGTTGTCGGCCAGGGTGGCGGTGAACAGATAACCCTCCTGGGGCACCAGAGCCACCAACCGGCGCAGTTCGGGCAGCGCCAGTGTGGTGATATCGACCCCATCAAGCAGCAGGGAGCCGGCCGGCACCTCCACCATCCGGCCCAGGGCCCGGGCCAGGGTGGTCTTGCCGCAGCCCACCGGACCCACCACCGCCACCAGTTCGCCTGGTTCGATCCGGAAGCTGAGGTCCACCAGCGCATCGCGCTGGGCATCGGGGTAGCGGACGGTGAGCCCCCGGGCCTCCACGGCACCCAGGGCGGGCCGGGCCGGGGGCAGGGGGGAGGCGGGTGAAACGATCTGCGGCTTGCGTTCCAGCAGGGCCTCCACCCGCTCCAGGCTCACCTGTCCGGTCTGGAAGGTGTTGAGGGTGAAACCGAGCAGGGCTGTGGGGAAGACCAGTCGTTCCACATAGAGAATCAGGGCCACCAGGCCGCCGATGCTCAGGTTGCCGTTGCCGATCTGGGCGCTGCCCACCGCCAACAGCAGCAGCAGGCTCAGGGAAGAGATCCCTTCCAGCAGCGGGAACAGGGTGCTGCGGGTGCGGGCAAGCCCCAGGGCCGCATCGCGATAGACCCGGTTGCGCTGGGCGAAGGCCTCCTGTTCGGTGCGCTCCTGGCCGTAGATCTTGATCGCCCCGATCCCGGAGAGGTCTTCCTGAATCAGGTCGCTGAGTTCGGCGAGCGCCTCCTGCTGGCGGCGCTGCTGGCGCATCATGCGCCCTCCGAACAGCCGCACCGTGAACAGCATCAGCGGATAGAGGCCCAGGGCGGCCAGGCTCAGGCCCGGATCAATCGCCAGCATCGCCGGCAGCGTCAGCGCATAGGCGAGCACGGTGTTGGTGAGGCTGAGCACCGCAAAGCCCAGCAGCCGGCGCACGTTCTCCACGTCGCTGGTGGCGCGGCTGATCACTTCACCGCTGCCGGTGGTCTGCACCCAGCCGGGTTCCTGCCGCAGCAGGTGGTCGAAGATCCGCTGCTTGAGCGTGGCCTCCACCTGGCGGCCCACGCCGAACACCAGCATCCGGGACAGCAGCCGCATCCCCCCCATGACGGTGGCCAGCAGCACGATCAGCCCTGCCATCCGCGCCACGTCCGGCAGGGTGAAGCCGTCGTGGAGGTCATCCACCACCTTGCGCACCAGCTGGGGGATGGCCACGCTCAGCAGATTGACCACCACCAGGGTGGCGGCCCCCAGCAGAACGGTGCGGCGGTGGGGGCGCAGGTAACGCCGGATCAGATCGAGCCGCAGGGCGCTCATGCGGGAGCTTCGCTCAGCAGGGTGCGCCTAACCTAAGCAGCACGGCTCGCGGTCCATGGCCGATCAGATCTCCCCTCAGCAGAATCACCCCCTCCATGCGTCCGATCGCCAGGTGATCGATGGCCTGCTGGCCGTTGAGACCCCTGCGGACGAACACCTGGTCGATGCGGCCAGGTTGCTGATGCGGTTCGAGGGGTTCCCTGGCGCCACCGACCTCCAGGAGGATCTGGCCCGGGCGCTGCGCCTCTGGAACCTTGATCGTGAGTCGCTCCACCTCCGCACCCGCGCCGTCTGGGCCGCCGGCTTCCGCCCGGGTGCCGCTGCGCCTGTGGCCGCGGTGGGTTCCGGCTTCGACACCGCCGATGACACCCCCGGCTGACTTCCCTTCCGGATTCCCTTGCCGCATTCCGGAGCGCAATCCTTCCTGCTGATTCGCCAGAAAGGCACTCCTCGGGTGATAGTGGAGCTGTCCCCATCACCCGGCCCGGTGTGCTTTGCACCCGGGCTTTTTTCTTTTCCGATCGCTCTTGGTAGGTTGCCGCCGGCCCCCACCTTCACCCGATGAGTTCCGTGCCGGCCTGGCCCCCGCTGCTTGAGCAGTTGCTGCAGGGGCGTGACCTCGATGGGGATCAGGCCACGGCCCTGATGGAGGGCTGGCTGGCCGAGCGGATCGAGCCAGCCCTCACCGGGGCCCTGCTGGCCGCCCTGCGGGCCAAGGGGGTGACCGGAGAGGAACTGGCGGCCATGGCCGCCGTGCTGCGGCGGGCCTGCCCCCTGCCGGGCAGCCGTCCTTCCCTTCCCTTGGTGGATACCTGCGGCACCGGTGGCGATGGCGCCGACAGCTTCAACATTTCCACGGCGGTGGCGTTCACCGCAGCGGCCTGTGGCGCCCATGTGGCCAAGCACGGCAACCGCAGTGCCAGCGGCCGGGTGGGGTCGGCCGATGTGCTCGAGGCCCTTGGCCTCAATCTGCAGGCCCCTCAGGACCAGGTGATTGCGGCCCTGCCCGAGGCCGGCCTCACCTTTCTGTTCGCCCCTGGCTGGCATCCGGCCCTGGTGGGCCTGGCGCCCCTGCGGCGCAGCCTCGGGGTCCGCACCGTGTTCAACCTGCTGGGTCCCCTGGTGAATCCGCTGCGGCCGGAAGCCCAGGTGCTGGGGGTGGCCCGGGCCGAACTGCTCGATCCGATGGCTGAGGCCCTTGCCCGTCTGGGGCTCAAGCGGGCCGTGGTGGTGCATGGCCATGGCGGCCTGGATGAGGCCTCCCTTTCCGGCCCCAGTGCCCTGCGGTTGGTGGAGAACGGCTCGGTGCGCAGCGAGTGGCTTGATCCCCTCTCCCTCGGTCTGGAGCTGGCCCCGCTGGCGGCCCTCGCCGGGGGAGATCTGGCCACCAACCGTCTGCTTCTCGAACAGGTGCTGCGGGGGGCCGGTACGGCGGCCCAGCGGGATGTGGTGGCGCTGAACACGGCGCTGGTTCTCTGGGCGGCGGGCCTGTTCGATTCCCCGGAAGCGGCCCTGCCCCCCGCCCTGGAGGCCCTGGCCAGCGGCGCGGCCTGGCAGCGGCTCGAGCGGCTCCGCCAGGCCCTGCCGACCCCCTCTGCGGGATGATCGACCTACGCCGTGTTCCCTCCTGTGTCGCAGCCGTCCCATGAAAGCGCCGTGCTGGTGCTGGCCGATGGCACCGTGCTGCGAGGGCTGGCCTGCGGCGCCAGGGGCACCACGATCGGAGAGGTGGTGTTCAACACCGGCATGACCGGGTATCAGGAGGTCATGACCGACCCCAGCTATGAGGGGCAGCTGGTCACCTTCACCTATCCCGAGCTCGGCAACACGGGGATCAACAGCCAGGACCAGGAAGCCCCCCGACCCCATGTGCGCGGCCTGATCGCTCGCCAGCTGTCGCCGGTCGCCAGCAGCTGGAGGGCGGAGGAAAGCCTTGAGACGTGGTTGCAGCGCCACGGCGTGATCGGCATTCGCGGCGTCGATACCCGGGCCCTGGTTCGTCACCTGCGGGAGGGGGGGGCCATCAACGGGGCGATCAGCAGCGACGGCACTTCGCCCCAGGCACTCCTCGATCAGGTGCGTGCTGCCCCGAGCATGGATGGCCTCAACCTGGCCGCCACGGTGAGCACGGTGGAGCCCTACCGCTGGACCAGTCTCTGCGCCGCCGGTTTCGATGTCCGTTCCCACCCCCAGCCTGCCGTTCCCTACCGGGTGGTGGCGATCGATTTCGGCATCAAGCGAGCCATCCTCGAGCGGCTGGTGGCCCATGGCTGTGAGGTCACGGTGATGCCGGCCTCCGCCCGCCTGGAGGAGGTGCTGGCCCACGGGCCGGAGGGGGTGTTCCTCTCCAACGGGCCTGGCGATCCTGCGGCCGTGACCAGTGGTATCTCCCTGGCCAGCGATCTTCTCCAGCAGCGGAATCTGCCCCTGTTCGGCATCTGTCTTGGCCACCAGATTCTCGGACTGGCCCTCGGGGGGCGCACCTTCAAGCTCGGCTACGGCCATCGGGGGCTGAACCATCCCTGCGGCTCCCCCGGCGAGGTGGAGATCACCAGCCAGAACCACGGTTTCGCCATCGATGCCGAGTCGTTGCCCGCCGATCGTGTGGCGGTCACCCACCTCAACCTCAACGACCGCACCGTGGCAGCCCTGGCGATGCTGGATCAGCCCGTGTTCGGCGTTCAGTACCACCCCGAAGCCAGCCCTGGCCCCCATGACGCCGACCACCATTTCGGCCGCTTCGTTCAGCTGATGGCCGAGCGCCGCGGCTCGGGGAACGCGGCCTGATCGATCTGCGGCAGCATTGCCGCTGGCGACCTTTTGTTGCGGATCCTGCAAAGCCCCCCAGCCTCTCTACACTCCTCGCGAAAGCTGTTCACGGGGGCTGGAACAATCACGGATCTGCAGCGACTGACCGTCTCCCTGCGCGGGGGCTGTGAACGGCAGGCGCAGTGCCTGTTGTTCAGCTTCACAGGCCAACTTGATGCCTACTCAGACAAACAGTTCACCGACTTCATCCTTCAGCACCCCAACGAGCCGAAGCTGCCCCTGGTGATCGACCTCAGCCGGATCGACTTCCTCGATTCGTCCGGCCTTGGTGCCCTGGTGCAGCTCGCCAAGCATTGCAAGGACGCCGGTTTTTCCTTCCAGGTGGTGGGCAATGCCCGGGTGGTGCAGACCGTGAAGCTGGTTCGACTGGAAGATTTCCTGCATCTTCAACCCGATCTCGATACGGCCCTTGACCGGCTCGCGGCGGCCTGAAATCGCCCCGGAGGCTGGGGGGCCGGGCCATCCCGAACGCCGAGGAGCCAGTCGCTGGCTCAACGGCATGGCCCCACCAGCGCCGGATGCCGAACTCGGTCCGCTTCAGCTGGCCTGGTTGGGGGATGCAGTCTGGGAACTGCACCAGCGCCTTCGTCACAGCGCCGTTGCCGGCCGTTCTGCCGATCTTCATCGGGCCGTGGTGGCCGCAGTGAAGGCCGAAGCCCAGGCCAATGCCTTGCAGCGACTGGATTCTCTGCTGCACGAGGAGGAGCGTCAATGGGTGCGCAAGGGCCGCAACCGGGCCGGCCGCGGACCTCGTCGGGGGGAGGCAGCCCTCTATGGGCAGGCCACGGGATTTGAGACGATGCTGGGGTGGCTCTTTCTGCGGAATCCAAAGCGGCTGGCCGAGCTGCTGGATCACCTCGAGGAGACCGATTTCCCATCTCTGTCCGCAAGCCCATGAGCCGCTCTCCCGACCGTCGCTCCGACCGTCGTTCCGATGCCCGTCCGGAGCGCGCCGCCCGCCGTCCCGGTGCGGCTTCCGGCAACCGGCCGGGGGGGCGTGGCCCCGCCCGTCCCGCCCGCTTCTCGGCGCCTCGCCGCCGGGAGGGCGGCGAACGGACCCCGTACAGCCGGGAGGGGGGAGAAAGGCCCGAACGGGGTGGTTTTGAGCGCGGGGGAGCCGACCGCGCTGGATTTGATCGGGGTTCCGGCGATCGGGGCGGTTTCGAGCGGGGTGGTTCCGAGCGCGGCGGTTTCGATCGGGGCGGTTCCGAGCGCGGTGCAGCCAGGGGCGGCTTCGAACGAAGCGGTTTTCAGCGGGGGAGCGGCGGCCGCCCGGGCTTTGCCCGCGGCCCCAGGGACCGCGGCCCCAGGGATCGTGATAACGACCGCGGGCGTCCCGGTGAAGGGCGCCCCTTCCAGGCCCGGAGCGCTGAAGGCCGTGGCCCGGACCGTTCCGGCCCGGATCGTCGTCCGGAGCGTGGCGCTGATCGCTTCGGTGCTGATCGTTTCGGTGCCGATCGCCCCGGCGGTGACCGCCGTCCCGGCCGTCCCGCTCCAGGCGGACGCTTCCGGGATCGCCCCTTCGATCGCCGTCCGTCCTTCCGCCCTGCCGGCGGTGCGGGCCCCGAGGGCGAACCGAGGCCCGAAGCGGAAAACTTCAGTGCCGCCGCGCCCTCTGACCTGATCTGGGGCCGTCATTCCTCCCAGGCCACCCTGGAGAGCGGCCGGCCGATCCATCGGATCTGGTGCACGCCGGAGATGCGCTTCAGCCCCCGTTTCCTCCAGTTGCTGCGTGAGGCCAAGGCTTCCGGGGTGCTGGTGGAGGAGGTCACCTGGGCCCGGCTCGGCCAGATCAGTGGCGGCGCCGTGCACCAGGGAATCGTGCTGCAGCCCGCCGCCACAGAGACCCTGGATCTTTCGAGCCTGATTGAGGGCTGCCGCTCGATCGGTGAATCCCCTCTGCTGATCGCGGTGGACGGCCTCACCGATCCCCAGAACCTCGGGGCGATCGTGCGCAGCGCCGAGGCCCTCGGTGCCCACGGCATGGTGCTGCCCCAGCGCCGCAATGCCGGCCTTACCGGCTCGGTGGCCAAAGTGGCGGCAGGGGCCCTGGAGCACCTTCCCGTGGCCCGCGTGGTCAACCTCAACCGCTCCCTCGACATGCTCAAACAGGAGGGTTACCGGGTCATCGGCCTGGCCGGCGAAGGCAGCGTCACCCTGGAGGAAGCCGATCTTGATGGGCCCCTCGTGGTGGTGACCGGTTCGGAAGGTGATGGACTTTCGATGCTCACCCGCCGCAGCTGCGACCAGCTGGTGCGCATTCCGCTGCGCGGCGCCACCCCCAGCCTGAATGCTTCCGTGGCCACGGCGCTGCTGCTTTTCGAGGTGGCGCGTCGCGGATGGATGCGGGGTCTTTCCGGCTCGGCTCCCGCCCCCCGGATCGTGCGTCCGGCCCTGCCTGCCACCACCCCCCTGATCAGCACCAGCGACGACGCTCCTCACGAGACGAGCGCTGAGGTGGGAGAGGCGGCTGCTGAACCCTGGGTGGACTCCAGTGAGGCGATCCAGGACGCTTCCGATCTCCCCGCGAGCGCGGCAGCCAGCGATGGCGAGCCTCCCTCCGAGGCCGTGCAGGAGCAGGAGATTCAGCTCTCCTCGGCTGAAGCCGAGCCTTTGGTGGGCGATCCCTCCTGTTTCGACACCGACATCAGGCTCTGATTCGGCCTGGGGCAGGGAGGGGGCAGCGGTTCAGAATGGAGAACACCTCGCCTTCTCCCATGAATCCCCTGCTCTGGCCCGTGCGCAGCGTCGCCAACGGTCTGGGACTGGCTTGGTGGGCTCGGGTGGAGACCCGGTCTCCCGATGCCGTCTACTGGTTCGGTCCGTTCGTGCGCCGCACCACCCTGGAGGCGGCCCTGCCCGCTTTCCTGGAGGATCTGCGCTCCGAGTCGCCTGACTCCCTGCACCACCAGCTGCTGCGCACCAACCGCGGGGAGCCCCTCACCGAATTCCCCGATCTGGTCGACGCTGGCTGATAGCGTCCATCACAACTGGCAGTCGGTTGGATGGGGATCGCCGAATGGCGTGAGCAGCTGAAGCGGGGAGAGGTCTCAGCCCGCGAGCTCACCGATCAGCATCTCGATCGCATCACGGCGGTCGATGGCAAGGTCCATGCCTTCCTGGAGGTCACCGCCGAGCGGGCCCGCGCCGATGCCGATCGCATCGATGCTGCCCGGGCCGCCGGCGAGGCCCTGCCGCCGCTGGCCGGTATTCCGCTGGCCATCAAGGACAACCTCTGTACCCGGGGCATCCCCACCACCTGTTCCAGCCGGATGCTGGAGCACTTCGTTCCCCCCTACGAGTCCACCGTCACGGAGCGCCTCTGGCAGGCGGGGGCGGTGATGCTGGGCAAGACCAATCTCGATGAGTTCGCCATGGGCAGCTCCACCGAGACCTCCGCCTTCGGTCCCAGCCGCAATCCCTGGGATCCGGAGCGGGTGCCTGGTGGCAGCTCCGGTGGCAGTGCCGCCGCAGTGGCCGCGGGAGAAGCTGTTGCTTCCCTCGGTTCCGACACCGGTGGTTCGATCCGCCAGCCCGCCAGCTTCTGCGGCGTCGTGGGGCTCAAGCCCACCTACGGACGCGTCAGCCGCTGGGGTCTGGTGGCCTTTGCCAGCTCCCTCGATCAGGTGGGCCCTTTCACCACCACCGTGGCCGATGCCGCCGAACTTCTGCAGGTGATCGCCGGCGAGGATCCCCGCGATTCCACCTGTCTGCGGGCGCCGGTCCCCGATTACCGGGCGGCCCTGCTCCAGCCCATGGCTGGTGTACGGGTAGGGCTGATCCGCGAGTGCTTCGAGGAGAAGGGCCTCGATCCCGAGGTGAAGGCCGCTGTCCTGGCGGCCGCGGACCAGCTGCAGGCCCTGGGCTGCGAACTCGTGGACGTCAGCTGCCCCCGCTTCGATGACGGCATCGCCACGTATTACGTGATCGCCCCCTCGGAGGCTTCCGCCAATCTGGCCCGCTACGACGGGGTGAAATACGGCTTCCGTGCCGAAGCGGAGGCCGCCGGCGCTGACAGCCTCGCTGCGATGACGGCGCGCAGCCGGGCCGAGGGGTTCGGCGCTGAGGTACAGCGCCGCATCCTGATCGGCACCTATGCGCTCTCGGCCGGCTATGTGGATGCCTACTACAGGAAGGCCCAGCAGGTCCGCACCCTGATTCGCCGCGATTTCGACCGTGCCTTCGAGCAGGTGGATGTGCTGCTCACCCCCACCTCTCCCACCACGGCGTTCCGCTTCGGCGCCCACAGTGAGGACCCCCTGGCGATGTATCTTGCCGACCTGCTCACCATTCCCGCCAACCTGGCCGGTCTGCCGGCGATCAGCCTCCCCTGCGGTTTCGATCGCCAGGGTCTGCCGATCGGCCTGCAGCTGATCAGTGGAGTGCTGCAGGAGCCCAGGCTGTTGCAGGTGGCGCACCAGTACGAGCAGGCTGCCCGCGTGATGGACCACAGACCTGTGGCCTCTCTGGTGCCCTGACACCAGATCTGGTGGCAAGGGGCCTTAGCGTGGGGCGACTGCCCACGTCCCTGCCCCTTGGCCTTCGTACCGCTCCACAACCACAGCGATTACAGCCTGCTGGACGGTGCCAGCCAGCTGCCGGCCATGGTCGAGCGGGCTGTGGAACTGGGCATGCCGGCCCTGGCCCTCACCGACCACGGCGTCATGTACGGCGCCATCGAATTGCTCAAGCTCTGCACGAAGGCCGGCATCAAGCCGATCATCGGCAACGAGATGTATGTGATCAACGGCTCGATCGAGGATCCGCAGCCGAAGAAAGAACGGCGTTATCACCTGGTGGTGTTGGCCAGGAATGCGGTGGGATATCGCAATCTGGTGAAACTCACCAGCATCAGCCACCTGCGCGGCATGCGCGGCCGGGGCATCTTTGCCAGGGCCTGCATCGATAAGCAGCTGCTGCGGGAGCACAGCGAGGGGCTGATCGTCGCCACTGCCTGCCTGGGAGGAGAGATTCCCCAGGCGATTCTGCGGGGTCGGCCGGATGTGGCCCGGGAGGTGGCGGGTTGGTACCAGGAGGTATTCGGCGACGACTTCTACCTCGAGATCCAGGACCACGGCGGGCTGGAGGATCGGATCGTGAATGTGGAGCTCGCTCGCATCAGCAAGGAGCTGGGGATCTCCCTGGTTGCCACCAACGACGCCCACTACCTCAGCAGCAACGATGTGGAGGCCCACGATGCCCTGCTCTGTGTGCTCACCGGCAAGCTGATCACCGATGAGAAGCGGTTGCGCTACACCGGCACCGAATACATCAAGAGCGAAGCGGAGATGCTCTCTCTGTTCGCCGATCACCTCGATCCCGAGGTGATTCAGGAGGCTGTGGCCAACACAGCCAAGGTGGCGGAGAAGGTGGAGGACTACGACATCCTCGGTCGTTATCAGATGCCTCGCTTTCCGATACCCGAAGGGCACACGGCCGTGAGTTATCTCACCGAGGTGAGCCAGCAGGGGCTGCGCGAACGTCTGCGGTTGCCGGCTGATCAGGATTTCGACCCAATCTATGGCGAACGCCTGGCCTTCGAGCTCCAGGTGATGGAACAGATGGGCTTCCCCACCTACTTCCTGGTGGTGTGGGATTACATCCGCTTTGCCCGCGAGAACGGCATTCCCGTGGGACCTGGGCGTGGTTCAGCCGCCGGTTCCCTGGTGGCCTACGCCCTGGGGATCACCAATATCGATCCGGTCACCAACGGCCTGCTGTTCGAGCGCTTTCTCAACCCAGAACGCAAGTCGATGCCTGATATCGACACCGACTTCTGCATCGAACGACGGGGAGAGGTGATCGACTACGTCACCCGCCGCTACGGCGAAGACAAGGTGGCCCAGATCATCACCTTCAACCGCATGACCTCCAAGGCGGTTCTCAAGGATGTGGCCCGTGTGCTCGATATCCCCTATGGCGAAGCCGATCGGTTGGCCAAGTTGATCCCCGTGGTGCGAGGCAAGCCCGCCAAACTCGACAAGATGATCGGCCCTGATTCACCGGTTCCGGAGTTTCGGGAAAAGTATGAAGCCGATCCGAAGGTGAAGCATTGGGTGGATTTGGCGATGCGGATTGAAGGCACCAACAAGACCTTTGGGGTGCATGCGGCCGGCGTGGTGATTGCAGCTGATCCCCTAGATGAGCTGGTGCCGCTGCAGCGCAACAATGATGGCCAGGTGATTACCCAGTACTTCATGGAGGACGTGGAGTCGATGGGGTTGCTGAAGATGGATTTTCTGGGCCTGAAAAATCTCACCATGATTCAGAAAACCCTGGATCTGGTGGAGCAGAGCAGTGGTCTGAGGGTCGATCCTGATGATCTCCCCCCTGTGGACGAGGGCGCCTTCGGCTTGCTGGCCCGCGGCGATCTGGAAGGCATTTTCCAGCTGGAATCCAGTGGCATGCGTCAGATCGTTCGCGATCTCAAGCCCTCCTCCCTGGAGGACATCTCCTCCATTCTTGCCCTTTATCGTCCCGGACCCCTGGATGCCGGCCTGATTCCCAAGTTCATCAATCGCAAGCATGGCCGGGAGGCGATTGATTTCGCCGATGCCCGGTTGGAGCCGATCCTGAGGGAGACCTACGGAATCATGGTCTACCAGGAGCAGATCATGAAGATCGCCCAGGACCTTGCCGGTTATTCCCTCGGCGAAGCCGATCTGCTGCGGCGGGCGATGGGTAAAAAGAAGAAATCCGAAATGGAGAAACACCAGGATCTCTTCGTCAAAGGCGCCGTGGAGCGGGGCGTTATGGCCAGCGTCGCGGAATCCCTGTTTGAACAGATGGTGCTGTTCGCCGAATATTGCTTCAACAAGAGTCATTCCACCGCCTATGGCGCTGTCACTTATCAGACGGCCTACCTCAAAGCCCACTATCCCGTGGCCTACATGGCGGCCCTGCTCACGGTGAATGCCGGTCAGACCGACAAGGTGCAGCGCTACATCGCCAACTGCAATGCCATGGGGATCGAGGTGATGCCGCCGGATGTGAATGCCTCCGGCATTGATTTCACACCGGTGGGAGAACGAATCCTGTTCGGACTCTCGGCTGTGCGCAATCTGGGAGAAGGGGCGATTCGCACCCTTATCGAAACCCGTCAGGAGGAGGGGCCGTTCCGCTCCCTGGCGGACCTCTGCGACCGTCTCACTTCCCAGCAGATGAACCGGAGGGCGATCGAATCCCTGATTCACTGCGGCGCGCTCGATGGCCTCGATCCGCAGGCCAACCGTGCCCAGCTGATGGCCGATCTCGATCTGGTGCTGGACTGGGCCAGCTCCCGCGCCCGGGATCGCGCCAGCGGCCAGGGCAACCTCTTCGACCTCTTCTCCACCCCCGAGACGCCGGCTGCGGGGAGCGACTCCGCTGCCGCCGGCGCCAGCACCGATCTTTCCACCGCCCCCAAGGCGGCTCCGGTTCGCGATTATCCCCCCAAGGAAAAACTGAGGCTGGAGAAGGAGCTGCTTGGTTTCTACATTTCAGATCACCCCCTCAGGCAACTCAGCAGCCGGGTGAATCTCCTCTCCCCGATCGGTCTGGGCAGCCTGGAGGAGCAGGCCGACAAGGCCAGGGTGAGCGTGGTGGCCATGGTGGCCGAACTGCGCCAGGTGACCACCCGCAAGGGGGATCGGATGGCGGTGCTCCAACTGGAGGATCTCACCGGTGCCTGCGAGGCGGTGGTGTTTCCGAAGGCCTTCGCCCGGCTCGCCGACCATCTGCTGGTGGATGCCCGCCTGCTGGTGTGGGCCTCGGTGGATCGTCGCGATGAACGGGTGCAGTTGATCGTGGACGACTGCCGCAGCATCGACGATCTGCGGCTGCTGATGGTGGAGTTGCCGGCGGAGCAGGCGGGCGACATTGCCATCCAGCACCGGCTGCGGGAATGTCTGCAGCGCCATCGTCCCGGCCAAGATGAGGTGGGGGTGCGGGTGCCAGTGGTGGCCAGGGTCCGCGATGCTGAAGGCAGTCGCTATGTGCGGCTCGGCCCCCAGTTCTGTGTGGCCGATGCCGATTCCGCCGTGCATACCCTCGCCACGGCCGATTTCCGGGCTTCGCTGCTTGCCCCTCTGGAAGAAGCCCTCTCCTGCTCCTGACAGGTTCTGGACCGCTCCCACTCCCCAGCTGCGCCACCTGCTTGCCTGTGAGCGCCTGTCTGGGGGCTCGCCCTACGGCCCTGGCCGCCCCTTTGGGGTCGGGTCCACGGGACCAGAGTTCCTGAGGTCGGTTTTGCCTCAGGGCTGACTGCCTTCTCGCATGGACCGCAGAGAGGTGCGGATCCGCGTGAAGTTCACACCGATCTGTTCGCTACCCAGCAGGCTGCCGGGAGTCTCTTCCCAGCTTGCGGAGAGCACGCCGTAGCTCAAGCCGAGCAGACCGAGAAGAAAACATCCCCCCGATGCCACCAGCGTGGCTCCGGGCGGGATGTCGAGGATGGCGTGGCTCACCAGCAAGTAGCTGCCGATGAACACACCCATGCCCATCAAGGTGGGAATGCCGGTGGCGATGGCGATTCTGCGGGCCATGCGATTGGCCACAGCTTCCGGAATCACCTGTTGGCGCTCCTTCCTGGCCCGGGTGGATGACCCACCTCCCGCCGTACTCGGGCGGATGCCGGGTTTCTTCTTTCCCTGAGGGGCCATGGGGTGCTCAGCCGCGGATGCCGAGCTTCTGGATCAGACCGGCGTAGCGCTCCTCACTCTGAGCTCGCAGGTAGCCGAGCAGCCGCTTGCGGCGCCCGATCATCTTCAGCAGCCCCTGGCGGGAGGAGAAGTCGTGGATGTTCTTCTGCAGATGTCCGCTGAGCTGGTTGATCCGCTCGCTCAGCATCGCCACCTGGACTTCCACGGAACCGGTATCGGTGCCATGGGTCTGGTGGGAATTGATCAGTTCCTGCTTCTTGGTGGTGGTGAGCGGCATGGACGGCCCCGGGCCCCGACGGTGCAAACGAACACCTTAACAAGCGACCCTCAGGCCGCTGTTCGAGAGAGCCAGCGGAGACACTCCCGGATCCAGTCATCACCGTCGCTGCCGGCCGCCAGTCCCTCTGCGGCCACCGCCCGGATCGCCCTGTGGATCTCCAGCATTTCGTAGCCCAGGGCCGTGAGTGTCAACTGCACCTCGTCCCGACAATTCGCTGTCAGGGCCACCAGATCGGCCTCCGCTGCGTCACCGGCATCGGCGGAGGCTGCCAGCAGGACTCCGTAGCGTTCCTGCAGCCGTTGGCGCAGTTCCACCGAAAGCCGTTCGGCGGTGCGCTTGCCCACGCCAGGGGCCTGGGAGAGTCGGCGCAGGTCCCCCTGCACGATCGCCAGCACCAGTTCCTCCACCTCCATGGTGGTGAGCAGACCCAGGGCCATCTGGGGACCGACACCGCTCACCGCCACCAGTTCTCGGAACAGATCCCGCTCGCGCCGTTCGGGAAAGCCGTAGAGGGTCGAGCCGTCCTCCCGCACGGTCTGGTGGATGTAGAGCGTCAGCGGGCTCCCTTCCCCCGGCAGGCGCTGCCAGTGGCGATCGCAGAGCTGCACCTCGTAGCCGACGCCCTGGCAGCAGAGCAGCACCCCCTGGCGATTGGCCTGCTGCCATGGTTCATTCAGTCGTCCCTGCAGCCAGCCGATCATGGGAAGACGTGCGTCGGCCTCCATGCTGCCCGTCCTGCCCCCCCCTGCCCGTCTGCGCCGGACTCTCTGTGGCCTGGCGCTGAGTGTGTTGCTGCTGCTGCCGCTCAGCCTCAGCGGCTGTTCCCGCAGTGGCCAGCCCCCCCATGGGGTACTCCTGCAGGCCCTCAGCCTGCAGATCCAGCTCACCCAGGGGGCGATCGCCGAGGCCCTACAGCTGGAGAGTGGCGGGCTGCCCCAGGTGAGCCGCGTGCGGGTGGAAGAACAGCAGGCCATCCGGATCGGTGAGGCCCGCGGCCTGCGCCTGGCCGGGCGCTTCGACTGGCGCCTCAGCGGCGATCCGATCCGGGTGGACAGTCCGTTCGAACTCTTTCTGCAGCAGGGGGAGCGGGGAGAGAGCTGGCGGCTGGCCCGCCCCAGCGGGGTGGTCCAGAACGGCGAGCAGGACTGGCTCACCTATCCGCTGCCCCTGCCGGGAGAGCGTGCCAGGCCGGCCTGAACCGGTTGCCTGCAGGGGCCACTCCCCGTACCGTGCCGGCAACCAGTTCCTCCCTCCCTGCCAAGCATGAAGTTCCGCCATTGGTTTGCGTTGGGAAGCCTTTTTGCTGCGGCCCTTCCCCTGCCAGCCAGTGCAGCGCTCTCAAGCCTCGACCAGCTGTTCGTCTTCGGCGACAGCCTCTCCGATGGAGGCAATGGGGGCCTGCTCACCGGCGGTGCCTTCGCCCCTTCGCCCTATGTGGGAGGCCGGGCCAGCAACGGGCCTGTGGCCGTGGAATATCTGTGGAGCTCCCGGAACCCCGGCAATCCCTCCGGTTTCCTGCCTTCCCTGACCCCTTCGACCCCTGGCGAGCGGGCCACGAACTATGCGGTGATCGGCTCCACCTCCGGATTGGAGAGCAACATGTCGGTGTCCGGCTTTCCGGAACCGATTCCCACCGCCTTCCAGCAGAAAGCCAACAAGTTTCAGCTCGATACCTATTCAGCCCGCAATCCCAGCTTCAACCCCGACACCGCCCTTTTTGTGGTGTGGCTCTATCCCAATGACGCCTATTTCTGGTTGAACACAGGAGCTCCTGCCGGTGGTGGCATCCCCAAGGCTCCCGGTACCTACAGCGGCGGGGCCGCCGTACCGGCAACGGCCGACCAGATGATCAGCAATGCGATCGACAACATCGTGGGTTCGATCAACCTGCTGGCCGATGACGGCGCCACCCAATTCCTGGTGCCCAACAGCCCCGACCTGGGCCTCACCCCCCAGTTCGCCGCCAATCCCGTGCTGGCGGCCACGGCAAGTCAGCTCTCCTCCCAGTTCAACACCGCCTTGGAAGCGGCCCTTGCCCAGCTGCAGCTGGAGCGCCCCGGCATCCACCTCACCCCCTTCCAGACGGATGATCTGTTCGCCTCGATCCGGAGCAATCCCGGGGCCTACGGCTTCACCAACGTGACCGACCGCTGCACGGTGATCGAGGCAGGCCAACCCGTGGTGAGCGAGAGCTGCAATCCCGACACCTGGCTGTTCTGGGATGCCAACCATCCCACCACCGCCGCCCATCGGGTCTTCGGCCAGGCCTTTGCCGCCGCCGTCATCCCTGTGCCTTCACCCCTGCCGCTGGCCGGGGGTCTGGTGGCGTTCCGCTGGAGCCGCCGCCTGCGCCGCCGCCTCTCCCGCCCGTTGCCCTGAGCGGTTGGCAGGCCCTTTCAGGTTCTGCAGCGTCGCCGCCAGGATCAGCCCTCCCCCGAGGGCTGTTGCGGGCTGAATCGCTTCCCCGAACAGCCACCAACCCCAGAGGGCGGCGAACGCCACCTGCACGTAGCTGATCGCGGTGGCCCGGGCGGCGGGCAGTCTGGTGAGCCCATGGGTCAGCCCCACCTGGCCCAGCTGGGTGAACAGTCCCACCCCCAGCAACCAGGCCAGTTCCTGCCCATGGGGCAGCACGGGATGCCAGAGCACTGCAGGCAGGCAGAGGGGGATGCCCACCAGCGGGAAATAGAACACGATCACCAGCGGGTGCTCGCTGCGCCCCAGGCTGCGCACACTCACGTAGGCCAGCGCCGTGAGCAGCGCCCCGGCGATTGCCACGACTACGCCGGCTGGCGGTGGCGAAGCGGCGGCCCCACTAAGGCTTCCGAGCGGATCGGCCACCACCAGCACGCCCAGCCATCCCAGCAGCATCGCCAGGCCGAGGCGCCGGTCCAGCCGCTCTCCCAGCAACAGCCAGGCCAGCAGGGCGGTGAAGGTGGGATAGAGGTACTGCAGCACCGTGGCGGCAGCGAGGGGCAACCAGGCCACCGCCGCGTAGACGCAGAACAGGGCGGCCGTGCCCAGGGTCCCGCGCAGGATCAGCAGTCCCCTGCGTTGGCCCCAGGGGTCGATGCCGGCCCGCCGCAACCACCACCAGCTCAGGGCCACGCTCACCAGGGCCCGGGCCAGCACCACTTCCGCCAGCGGCAGGCGCCCCCCCACCTTCTTCACGCACACCACCATCAGGCTGAAGCTCAGGGCGCTGGCCATCAGGGCCATGGCGGCCCCCGCTTCACCGCTCAGGGGGTTGCGCTTCAGGCCCTTCATCGTTCGTTCCGGCGGGCCAGGGCGACACAAGCCGTGGTGGACCGTTCCAGGATGGACCAGTACCCGCCGCCACCGGTAGGGTGCAGCTCTCTTCCCGCCCCTTACCGCGGTTGTCCTTGCCTCGCCTCCATCCCCGCACGATCGAGGCCGTCAAGGAGCGGGCCGACATCGTCGATGTGGTGGGCGAGCACGTGGTGCTCAAGAAGAAGGGTCGCGAGTTCGTGGGGATCTGTCCGTTCCACGACGACAAGTCTCCGTCGATGACGGTCTCGCCGGCCAAGCAGTTCTATTACTGCTTCTCCTGCGGGGCCGGTGGCAATGCCATCAAGTTCCTGATGGAGCTGCAGCGCACCAGTTTCAGCGATGTGGTGTTGGAGCTGGCGCGCAAATACCAGCTGCCCGTGGAAACCCTCGAGGGGCCCCAGCAGGAGCGTCTGCGCCAGCAGCTTTCCCGTCGCGATCGTCTGCACCGCGTGCTGGCGCTGGCTGCGGGCTGGTTCCAGGCCCAGCTCCGCAGCCCCGAGGGGGAGGCGGCTCTGCGTTATCTCACCGGCAGCCCTCTCACCGGCAGCCGTGGCCTCAGCGAGGCCACCCTCGAGGCGTTCCAGCTCGGGTACGCCCCCGATCGCTGGGATGGTCTGTTGCAGCACCTCCAGCAGGTGGAGGGCTTCGCTCCTGAATGGTTGGAGGCCGCCGGACTTGTGGTGGCCCGCAAGGGCGGCGATGGTTTCTACGACCGTTTTCGGCACCGGGTGATGGTGCCGATCCGCGATCGTCAGGGCCGGGTCATCGGCTTCGGCGGTCGGGCCCTCGATGGCCAGGAACCCAAGTACCTCAACAGTCCCGAAACGGAGGTGTTCGAGAAGGGGCGCCACCTCTTCGGTCTCGACCGGGCCGCCGATCCGATCCGCCGGGCGGACCGGGCCGTGGTGGTGGAGGGTTATTTCGATGTGATCGCTCTCCATGCCGCCGGCATCACCAATGCGGTCGCGGCCCTGGGCACGGCTCTCAGCAGCAGCCAGATCACCCAGTTGTGCCGTTGCTGCGACAGCAAGCGGCTGATCCTCAATTTCGACAGCGATGGCGCCGGGGTGAAGGCCGCCCAGCGGGCCATCGGCGAGGTGGAGCAGCTCGCGCTTCAGGGACAGCTGGAACTGCGGGTGCTGCAGCTTCCTGCCGGTAAGGACCCCGATGAGTTTCTGCAGCAGCACGGCCCCGGGGATTACCGCTCGCTGCTCGATCAGGCACCCCTCTGGCTCGACTGGCAGATCGACCAGGTGCTGGCGGGGCGCGATCTGGCCCGGGTGGATCAGTTTCAGCAGGCGGTTTCGGCCCTGGTGGCCCTGCTGGGCAAGCTGCCCCAGAGCGCCGTGCGCAGCCGCTACCTGCAGCAGGTGGCCGAGCGCCTCAGCGGTGGGCAGGCACGGCTGGCAATCCAGCTGGAGGACGACCTGCGTCAGCAGGTGAAGGGCCAGCGCTGGCATGGCCGCTCCACCCGCTGGGAGCAACCCGGCGAGGTGGGCATCCAGGAACGGGCTGAGGCCCTTCAGCTGATGATCTACCTCCACAGCCCGTTCCATCGCGCCGAACTGCGGCGCCTGCTGCGGGAGTGGGAGCAGGACGACTTCGCCCTCCACCATCACCGCCGGCTCTGGGCGGCGATCAGTGAGATTGAGGAGGACAACCTGGGGGTCGGACGACTGGAAGCGATCAACCGCGGCAGCGACCCCGGCCATGATCTGGCCGATCTCGACCTACCCCGTCTGCTGGGGGAGCGGCTGTTGGTGGAGGAGAGTGCGCTGCTCACCCGGCTGACACCCCTGCTCGAACCCACGGAAGTGCAGCGCGTCTGCCTGGCCCAGCCCCTGCTGGAACTGCGCGGGGCCCTGGCGGTGCGCTCCCGTCAGCGGGGCCTCAAGCGCTGTCGCCATCTGCTCGACGCCTGGCAGTCGCAGCGCCTCGCCACCCTCGAGCACTGCATCGCCCGATTGCTTGAGGACGAACGGACCAGGCCGGCGGGCGCCGAGCCCCCCCCCGGCGATCCCCAGGCCGGCCTCGACATGGAGCGGCGGATCGAGGACCTGTTTGCCGATCTCAATGCTGATGCCCTCCGCTTCCAGCACGACTACTACTGCGAACGGCGCCATCTCGGAGAGCTGGACCAACGGCGCTGTGCCGGTTTCGAGGAGATCCTGGCCCAGCCTGCCTCCGAACCCGAAGGTGTGCCGGTCCTTTCTTCCGCGGCCTGAAGTCCGCTGCCGGCAATCCCGCGCTGTCTCCTGGAGATCCGCCTACGGTTTTCTTTCCGGGTTGGTGGCAGGGCCATGGAAGCCGAACTCACCTATCCGATCCCCTGCGATGAGGCCCTGCGGCTGCGCGATCTGGAGCGCCATGCGGTGGTGGGCACCGCCGGCGATGAGCACTTTGATCGCATCATTGAACTCGCCAGCTCGATCTTCGCCACGCCGATCGCCCTGATCTCCCTGGTGGATGCCGATCGCCAGTGGTTTCTGGCCCGTAAGGGACTCGAGGCGACGGAAACACCCCGGCGGGTCGCCTTCTGCGCCCATGCCATCGCCGGTGACGACGTGCTGGTGGTGCCCGACGCCCTCGCCGACCAGCGGTTCCGCTCCAACCCGCTGGTGCTCGAGGATCCCCACATCCGTTTCTATGCGGGGATGCCGCTGCGCAGTCCCGATGGTCACAACCTCGGCACCCTGTGTGTGATCGACCGCCAGCCCCGGCGACCGACGGAGCTGCAGCTGCAGCAGCTGCGCCTGCTGGGCGGCCTGGTGATGCGGGAACTGGAACTGCGCCGCCAGGCTTTGCTCTGTCCGGTCACGGGGCTGCCGGTGCGGCAGGCCTTCCTGATGATCGGTGAACGGGAGTTCCAGCGGGCCCGCAACCAGGACCATCCCCTTTCCCTGGTGCTCTTCGACATCGACGATTTCCGCCAGATCAACAACCGCTGGGGCCATCAGGCCGGAGATGCGGTTCTTCTGCATCTCTGCCAGCTGGGCGGCACGTTTCTGCGGGAGCAGGATTTCGCGGGAAGGATGGGGGATGGCGAATTCGCCCTGCTGCTGGTCGACACCGGCAGCGATGCGGCCCTTGCCCTGGCCGAACGGCTGCGGCGGGCGGCGATGGCGATGCCTGGCATCTACAGCCATTCCGATTACCACCTCCACATCAGTGGCGGGGTCACGTCCCTGGCGGTCAGCGACCGGAGCTTCGGGGATCTGGTGCACCGCGCCGACCGTGCCCTGGGTCTGGCGAAGGGAAACGGGCGCAACCAGATCGCCAGTCTTCTGGCCTGAGGCTCTGCGGGCTCAGGGTCGATAATTTTTCCCTGACCGACGCTGGATGTCTCTCTGGAGCATCCCCTCTCCCGATGGCCGATTCCGATCCTTTCTTTGAGGTCTGCTGGCATGGCGAAAGCATCGGCGACGGTGGCGATGTTGCTGATGCCCTCCTGAGCTATGCCCTCGTTCGTCCCGAGGATGGCGACTGGGCCGCCGCCTGCGCCGCGCCTGGCGCCTCTCCCTGCCTGCGCCGGTATGCGTCGTTCGACGCCTATCTCGACAACGACGATGAACTCGAAACGATCGCGGTGACGGCGGCGATGATCGAGCAGGCCCTCGACGGGATCTAGGCCCGGACCACGGGGATGTCGCTCAGCCGTGTGGTGGCGGCTCGGGAGAGGCGGGAGCGGCGCATCGTCCATGCCGGCGCCAGGCCACAGGCGGCCCACTGCAGCGTGCCGCTGCCATAGCGACGGTTGATGCCGTCGACGGTGGCCATCAGCCGCTCACGCCGGCGCTGCTCGCCCGGCTCGAGCGGAGCCAGCAGATGGTGCTGCAGCAGCGCTTCGGGCTGCAGGTTCTGGAGCACCACACCGGCTTTCTGCAGAGGTTTGTGCGGCCGGAACAGCGGCAGGGCCAGGGGCAGGGCTGCCGCCAGCAGCACGCTGGTGTCGTTGCTGGGCAGCGGCAGGTGGGTGGTGGCCGCATTGCTGTAGAAACTCGAGCCATCGAAGGGGCTGCTGCGCACGAACACGGTGATCGTTCCGGCCCGCTGGCCCTGACGCCGTAACTTTTCGGCGGCCCGGCTCAGGTAGGTGGCGATCGCCTGGCGCAGCGATTCGAGATCGCTGATCGGCTGGCTGAAGCTGCGGCTCACGCAGGTTTCCTGCTTCGGAGGTGGCGCCTGCACCAGTGGCAGGCAGGCCCGGCCCTGCAGTTCCTGCTGCAGGCGCAAGCCCACCACGCCGCAGCGCCGCTGCAGTTCCCCGGGGGGCATGTCCCGCAGTGCCCGGGCATCGGCGATCCCCCGCAACCGGCACCAGCGGGACAGCCGGCGCCCGATGCCCCATACCTCCTCCACGGCGATGTCCGCCAGCCAGGGGTCGGGATCGCCCACTGCCCCCAGGTCGAAGACGCCCTGATCCCGATGCCGGGGGTGTTGCTTGGCCAGCCGGTTGGCCACCTTGGCGAGCACCTTGGTCGGAGCGATGCCCACGGCCACGGGCAATCCAAGCCGGCGCCGCACACTGCGGCGCAGTTCCCTTCCCCAGGGGGTCAGATCAGCTGCACCGGCCGGCCGGTGCAGCAGCCCGAAGGCCTCATCGATCGAGTACACCTCCAGCTCCTCCACCCACGCCTCGAGCGTGGCCATCAGCCGCTGGCTCATGTCGGCATAGAGGCTGTAGTTGGAGCTGCGCACGATCACCCCCTGGCGTTCCAGTTCCCTGCGCACCTGGAAGTAGGGCACCCCCATGGCGATGCCGAGGGCCCGGGCTTCGGCACTGCGGGAGACGATGCAGCCGTCGTTGTTGGAGAGCACCACCAGCGGCCGCCCGATCACCGTGGCATCCACCACCGCCTCGCACGAGGCGTAGAAATTGTTGCCGTCGACCAGGACGGTGGCGCGTGCGGAGCGGCTCACAGGCTGCGGATCCGATGGATCGCCACCCCCCACAGCCTTGGCCCCGGTGGTTCGCTGGCGCTCCCGGGCCCCAGCGGGATGGGGGCATAGGCCGGGTGGGCGGCCTCCAGCCACCACTGCCCCTGGCCATGCCTCAGTCGCTTGAGGGTGAAGTTGCCCTCCAGCAGTGCCACCACGATCTGGCCGGCCCGGGGCGTGCGGTGGCGGTCCACCACCAGCAGGTCGCCGTGCTGGATGCCGGCGCCATGCATCGAGTCGCCCGCGACCCGCAGGAACAGGATCCCCCGGGGGGCAGCGATCAGCAGCTGATTGAGATCCACGACCCCACGCCAGGCGGACATCCACGCTAGTACATATGAACTTCAGGGGCCGGGTGCCCGTTGTCGTAGAACGGGCGCCGCCCGGGGGAATGATGCGGTTGCTGGTGGTGGAGGACGACCCCGAGTTGAGAGGGGCGTTGCTGCAGTTGCTGGATCGTTGGGGCTACGCCACCGAGGCGGCGGCCGACGGCCCCTCCGCCCTGGCCCTCACCGCCAGTCAGAACTTCGATCTGGTGCTGCTGGATGTGGCCCTGCCCGGCTGCGATGGCCTGGAGGTGTGCCGGCGGCTTCGTGGCCGCAGCGCCTGGCAGCCTCTGATCCTGATGCTCACCGCCCGCGATACCAGTGCCGACAAGGTGCAGGGACTGGACCACGGCGCTGACGACTATGTGGTCAAGCCGTTTGATCCGGTTGTTCTGCAGGCCCGCATCCGCGCCCTGCTGCGCCGCTCGGATCGGCCGCTGCATCCGGTGCTGGTCTGGGGACCCCTCCAGCTCACCGCCGGCCAGTCCCGGCTGCGGGTGGGGGAGATCTGGCTGGATCTCACCCGCAAGGAAGCACTGCTGCTGGAGTCCCTGCTCCGTGCCCAGGGCCAGAGCTGCAGCAAGTCCCAGTTACTGGAGGCCAGCTCCAGCGGTCCGCGGGAGGTGGGGGAGGACACCGTCAAGGCCCACATGCGCAACCTGCGCAGCAAGCTGACGGCGGCGGGATGCCCGCCCGATCTGATTGAAACCGTCTACGGCCTTGGCTACCGCCTCAACCCCTGCCACATCGCCTGATCCCCTTTCGCTGCGCTGGCGACTGATGCTGCAGGGCGGTGGGTTCGCCCTGCTGCTGCTGGCCTGCTTCGCCGCCGCCGTCTACTGGGGCATCGCCGGCGAGCGGAGGGAGGCCCTGCGGCTCGAGGCACGCCAGCTGGCCACCGCGGCGGCCTCCCAGTGGCCGCTGATCGCCCATGAATTCCAGGAGGAGCGCAACGCCCGCAAGTTCCGGGCCGACCGGGAGGTGGTGGCCCTGCCGGAGAGGCCCGGCCAGCGCGTGCAGTGGTTCGATGCCGCCGGGCGCCTGCTCGAGGACCAGGGGGGCCTGGCCCTGCCGGCGCCGCTCCGCAGCCAGGCACCGCAATGGCGGCAGTGGTCTGGCGGCATCGCCCTGTGGCAACCCGTGCTCACCCGCCCCCTGCCTCGCCCGGCCGGCAAGGAGAGCGAAGCCGGCTCCCGCCTGAGCGGTTATGTGTATGTGGGCCTCGATGACGACGGCCTGCGCTCCGAACTGCGGCGCCTGCGGCGCGGTCTGCTGCTGGGCACGATCTGCTCCACCCTGGCGGCCCTGCTGCTGGGCCGCAGGATGCTCACCAAGGCCGTGGCGCCTCTGCAGCGGCAGGTGGAGGCCCTGCAGCGGTTCACGGCCGATGCCTCCCATGAACTGCGGCATCCGCTCACGGCGATGCGCACCCTGCTGGCGGCAGAGAAGGAGTGCATGGATCCTGCCCCCCATCCCCTGCTCGGCAGGATTGATGGCCTCGCCGCACGCATGGGGGCGCTGCTCGACGACCTGCTCCTGCTGGCCTGGCATGAGCAGGGGATCGGGGGCGAGGGGGCATCCAGCCGCTGGCGCCGATTCGATCTGCTGGAGCTGCTTGAGGATCTGCTGGAGCTCTATGGGCCGCGGGCGGCGGCCCGTCAGGTGCGGCTGCAGCTGCTGCCGGGTTCCGATCCCGGCGCGGAACTGCCGGTGCGGGGCCAGCCCGAGCAGCTGCAGCGCCTGTTCACCAACGTGCTGCTCAATGCGATCCGGCACAGCCCGCCGGGGGCTGCGGTGGAGCTGGAGGTTCTGCGATCGGGCAGTCGCTGGAGGGTGCTGATCCGGGATCGCGGGCCTGGCATCGCGCCGGAGCAGGCGACCCTGGTGTTCGAGCGCTTCTGGCGCGGTCCGGGTGCTCCCCCCAGCAGCAGCAGCAGTGGTCTGGGTCTGGCGATCGCCAGGGCCATCGCCAGAGGCCATGGCGGAGAGATCCTGCTTGCGGATGGTCGGGCCGGGGCTTGTGTGTTTCAGGTGACGCTGCCGATCGCCTGAATCCGCTCCTTTCACGATTTTTTTACGGCCGCCAGGCCAACCTGAACAGATGGCATCTCTTCTTCCTTCCGACCCCGGTCTGGCGGCCTTCGGCTCCAGCCTCACCGCGATCACCCTGGCGGAACTGGGTGACAAGACCTTTTTCATGGCGCTGATCCTGGCGGCCCGCCATCGGGCCCGCTGGGTGTTTCTCGGCGCCTTCGCCGCCCTGGCCGCCGTCACCTTGATCTCGCTGGGCCTGGGCTATGGCCTGCGGGAGCTGCTGCCGGTGACCGTGGTGCCCTGGCTGGCGGCAGTGCTGTTCCTCGGTTTCGGGATCAAGCTGCTGCTCGATGCCCAGGGCATGGGGGGCGATGCGGCCGGCGAGGAGGCAGAGGAGGCGGAGGAGGCGGTGAACGCGGTGGAGCAGCGGGGCCGGATCCATTCGCCCTGGGCGGTGATCTGGGAGGCCTTCGCCTTGGTGTTCGTCGCCGAACTGGGCGACCGCACCCAGTTCGCCACGATCTTTCTGGCTACCGCCCCGGCCTTCGGTTTTGTCGGTCTGCTGGCCGGCGCCCTGCTCGGCCATGCCCTGGTCACCTGGCTGGCGGTGGGAGCAGGCAAGTGGATCGGCACCCGGATCCGGGAGCAACTGCTTTACAGACTGAGCGGTGGCTTGTTCCTAGCCTTCGGGCTCGTGGCCCTGCATCGGGCCCTCCTTCCCTGATCCCTCGCTCCCGTTGCAGCCTCCTTGAGCCCCCACCACCACCATCCGGCCATCGACATTCAGCGCCGGCCTCACAGGCGGCAGCACGAACATCGTCCCGGTTCTCCTGCCGCTTTTCGCTGGAGCATCCTGCTCAATGGTGCCCTCTCCGGCCTGCAGCTGGCGATCGGCACCGCCTTCGGCTCCCTGGCCCTGATCGGCGACGCGATTCACAATCTGGGGGATGTGGTGGGTCTGCTGCTGGGCTGGGGCGCAGAGCGTCTCAGCGCCAGGCCTGCCACGCCCCGCTTCACCTATGGCTTCGGGCGCAGCACCCAGCTGGCCTCCCTGCTCAACGCCATGCTGGTGCTGATGGCGGCAGGGGTCGTGATCTTCGAGGGGGGGCAGCGCCTGTTCGATCCGGTGCCCATGGTGAGCACTCCGGTGGCCTGGGCCGCCGCCGCCGGCATCGTGGTGAATCTCGCCTCGGCACGCCTGTTTGGCCATGATCACCATCACGACCTCAACCGCCGTGCGGCGGTGGTGCACCTGCTAACGGATGCTGCGGTTTCGGCGGCGGTTCTGGTCAGCGCCCTGCTGGTGAAGCTCACCGGCTGGAACTGGCTGGATGCGGCAACGGCGATCCTGGTGGGGTTGGCGGTGGCCTGGAGCGGCTGGCAGCTGCTGCGGGAATCGCTGCTGGTGGCCCTCGATGCCGTACCCCAGGGCATCGACCTCGCCGAGGTGGAGGCGGAATTGAAGGCCCTGCCAGGGGTGGTGGATGTGCACCATCTGCATGTCTGGGCGATGAGCACCTCCCAGAACGCGATGACTGCCCACATCAAACGCCGCCCGGGCCTGGTGGATGACATGGATCTGCTGCATCAGGCCAAGGTGAGGATGGCCTGGCTCGGCATTCCCCACAGCACCCTGCAGCTCGAGCCTCCGCAGGCCTGATTTCCCCTTCTGCTTACTGCCTCCCCAATTACTGCCTCCCCACTCCTCCCGATTCCATGCCCCGCCCCTACCAACCCTCGCTGCTGAGGCTGCTGCATGCCCCCACGGCGCTGGTCGTGGCCGGTTGCTGGCTTTCAGGGCTGGTTGTCTATTCGGTGTACGACGGACGCTGGGGCAGGCTTCCGCTGGTACCGGCGACGGACTGGATCGATGTGCATGGCAGCCTCGGGGTGCTGCTGGTACTGGTGTTTTGCGGGTTCGCTCCCTATGCCCTCACCGTGGGGCGGGTTCGGTTGCTGCGACTGGCCAATGCCCTGCCTCTGGCGGCCCTGACGCTCTCGATCGGTACCGGCCTGCTGATGAGCGAGCACAGCGTCCGTGCCGGCGAGCTCGACACCCTTGTCTATCGGTTGCACCTGGCCGGCTGGCTCGGCACCGGACTGGCCGTCGCCTTCCACCTCGGTGCGGTGTTCGCCCGGGGAGGCTGGCCCCTGGCCCGCTCCATGTTCAGTCTGCCGCTGCAACGAGGCGATCGTCCCGCCGACTGGCCCGATCAGCTTCGCCGTGCCTTGCGCCGATCGCAGTGATCGGCCGCTAGGCGTCCTCATCCTCGAGCAGCAGCTGCTCAAAGGTGGCGTAAAGGGAAAGGTCTTCGGCGGCGGGGCGAGGACGCGCCCGATTCGGTTTGGGGGTTGCGTTTGGTCTGTTGGCTGGGCTCGGTAGCGCCTCGGGGGTCGTTCTGGCCCCCGGGAGACGGGTGGCCTCCAGCTGCCGCAGTCGGTCCATCAGGTGAGGCGGCACCGAGCCATCCGGGCTGGCCGCCATCAACTCGCGGAACAGCTGTTCGGGATTCAGCTCGGTTTCGACCCGATGGAGCCGGCCCGGCTGCTTCGGACCGGCAGCGGCCGCTTGTTCAGAGGGAGGCACCGGAAGTTTCTTGGGGAGCTGCCTGCCCAGGGCTTCCAGGCGCTCAAGGCTGCGGGCATCAAAGCTCATGGAAACAACGATTCAGGGGCAGCCGAGGGTGTCGCGGGTGGCACGGCCGCTTTCAGGATTGGTGCCTCCGGCCACGCTGCACAGGGCTTTGAGGGCATCGCCCCGCAGAGGCACATTGGTGAAATCAGCCCCTTCGATCTGCACGTCGCTGAACTTCGTGTTGAAGGCGAAGGCATCATCCAGGCGGGCGTTGCGCAGATCCGTGCCGTTGAACACAGCTGAATCGAGCGTGGCGTCCCTCAGATCAGCGCCGCTGAGGTCGGCATCCTGCAATTTGGCTCCGAACAGGCTGGCGCCGCGCAGATCGGCTCCGGAAAAATCGGCATCCCGGAGATTGGTGAGATTGAAGGTGACCCCCCGCAGATCGGCGGCATGGAAATCGGCTCCGATCAGCACCTGTTTGGCGTAATCCATGGCGGCAACGGCCGGCGTGGCCATGCCGAACGCGGAGCCGATCAACAGCACCAGGGTCAGCAGCAGCGCGCAGGCCTTGGCCAGCCAACTCGATCGGGATTTCGAAGGAGCGGGATTCATCGCCAGGGCCTCAGTCTCTCCAGACTAGAAGAGCGATGTCAGGGGGAGCGCGGTGTCTGCTGGGGGCATGCCGGCGCCAGGGCTCAGACGGACAATCATCAATGGATGCCTTGCAGCGGTCAGAATCTTTCCGAGCGGCAGTAGCTTTCGGTGCGGCAGAGTCGCTGCACTGCTCGATCTGATGGCTCCCCACGATTCCGTCCTGCCACCTTCATCGCTGCCATTGCAGAGCCTGCTGGACATCAGCGGTGATGCCGTCGCCCTGCTGGATGGCCGCGGGCAGTGGGTCGAGGCCAGCCAGAGTTTCCTTTCCCGCGCAGGCCTGCCGCACTCCACCCTGCAGCGCCTGGATCTTGCCGCGCTGATCGGTCAGGATTCCGGACCGTTTCTGCGGGGAGAGCTCCCAGGTTTCTACGGTGAGCTGGCGGTGGGGGCCGCTGCAAACCAGCCCTTACGCCTTTCCCGGCTCGAGAACCCCGTGGCGGGCGGCTCCCCCTGGTTTCTGTTGGAGCTGCTTCCCCAGCGGGTGCAACTCCACAGCCTCGAGGAGATTCTCCAGCAGCGCTTTGCCAATGGAGCGACGCTCTTGCAGCTCAGCCTGCTGCATCTCGATCTGGTGCGTGGAAAGCTGGGGATCGATGCCGCCGAGGCGCTCCATGATCAGATGGGCCATCGGCTGGGAGCCAGCCTGCCTGCCGGCAGCTTTTACGCCCTCCAGGGGGGGGACCGTCTTCTTGCCCTCACTCCCGGCCGTCTGAGCGTGGAGGAGGCGCGGGAGATGGCCGGCGCGCTGCTCGACAAACTGGAAACCCCGATCTCGATCGCCGAGCAGGTGATCGAGCCCTCGCTGAGCGTTGGGGTGAGTCGCGGCCCGGATGACGGCATCGATTTCCCCCATCTGCTCGATTCCTCCACCCAGGCGTTGCAGGAGACCCAGCGGCCCCCCTTCTCCAGCTGCTGTGTGGCGATGCCGGTCACCCGCACTGTGAGGATGACCGAGCTGCTGGCCAAGCCCCTGGCCCGGGCGATTGAGGAAAACCGCCTAGAGCTTGCTTTCCAGCCGATTCTGGAACTCCGCTCCGGAAGGGTCACCGCCGCCGAGGTGCTGTGCCGCTGGGATGATCCCGAACTCGGTCGCCAGTCCCCCTTCGACTTCATCGATGTGGCCGAAGCCACCCAGCAGATCTCCAGCCTGGGGAAATGGGTGATGGAGACCGCCTTCAGCCAGTTCCATCGCTGGGAGGCCTCCGGCCTGCGGCTGGCGAGGATCGGCCTCAACATCTCGCCGCTGCAGCTGCAGGATCCCGCCTGGACCAAGGATCTGCTGGTGGCGCTCGAACGGAACCAGCTGAGTCCGGAGCGGATCGTGCTCGAACTCACCGAAGGAGATGTGCTCGAAATCACCAATGTGTTGGCTGACCAGATCCGAGAGCTGCGGCGGATGGGTTTCATCCTCTGCCTCGATGATTTCGGCACCGGCTACTCCGGCCTGCAGCGTCTCACCAAACTGCCCTTCAACCAGGTGAAGGTGGATCGGAGCCTGATTTCCGCCATCGATTACGACCAACTGCAGCAGGCCATGCTCAGCGCCGTGATCAGCCTCGGCAATGCCAGCGGTCTTGACGTGGTGGTGGAGGGGGTGGAGCGCTCGCGGCAGCTCCAGATCCTGATCAGCCTCGGCGTTCACCTCGGCCAGGGTTACCACCTCTCGGCCCCCCTTTCCGCTGGGGAACTTCAGGAGTTGCTGGTTGCGCAGGCCGATTCGCGGCCCTGAGTCGCCCTCCGGGCCTGAGTCGTCCGCCCGTCCGCATGCGGGAAGGCTTGGGGCACCGCATGCAGGTCGATGGCTCGCAATCTCCGTCAGCGCCAGGGTCGCTGGGCCGAGCAGAGGGCGCTGCGATTGCTGCAGCAGGCCGGCTGGCAACTGCTTTCGCGCAACTGGCAGTGTCGCTGGGGCGAGCTTGATCTGGTCCTGTGCAAGCCCGGCCGGTTGCTACTGGTGGAGGTGAAGGGCCGGGGGGCCGGCAGCTTCGATGGTGCTGGTGTGGCGGCCCTGAGAAGGTCGAAGCTGCTCCGGCTGGAGCGGGCCTGGGCCTGCTGGCTGGCAGACCATGGCGAATGGGCGGAGCAGCCGGTGGAGCAGGTGGCCGCCCTGGTGCCGCTGCCGCCGCTGCGGGGAGGCGTGCGCTGGATCCGCCTGGGGCGCTAAGGACCCAGATCGGGCATTCCACTCAGGGGGCGGGAGCCGTCTCGGTGTAATTCACGGTGCAGCGATAGCGGGGATTGTCCATGCCCCCCACGCCGAATTCCTGGCAGCGTGTGCCCGTCACCGTGGCGCCGCGGGGCAGCCGCTGCAGGGCCCGCTGGGTGGCATCGTTCTGGTCCCAGATCGACTCGTCGGTGATGCTGCCGGCCCGGGCTGCCCAGGTGGCCAGCAGCGGGATCAGCAGGGCGGCGGCAAGCAGCCCTCGCCAGGCGCCCAGGTTGCTGTGGAGACAGGGGCGATTGGCCATGACCGCTGCACCGGCAGATAACCCTTCAACATAGGCACCCTTATCCGAACAGACGCTGCCTGACAGACGTTCACAGGCCCGACGTTCACCGGCCCGACGTTCAATGGGGGAAGTCCGCCTGCGCCCTTCCATGTCCTTCGAAGGCCACCGCGCCCGCAAGCGCTTCGGCCAGCACTGGCTGGTGGATGGCACGGTGCTGCAGTCCATCGTCGAGGCGGCCGCGCTGGGGCCAGGGGATCGGGTGCTGGAGGTGGGACCCGGGCGGGGTGCGCTCACCGAGCGGTTGCTGGCCACCCCCCTGGCTTCGCTGCTGGCCGTGGAGCTGGATCGCGACCTTGTGGCCGGCCTGCGCCAGCGCTTCGGTGCCGATCCCCGCTTCCAGCTGGTGGAGGGCGATGCCCTGGAGGTACCGCTGCAGCTGGGTGACGAACCGGCGCCGGAGGTGGTGGTGGCCAACATCCCGTACAACATCACCGGGCCCCTGCTGGAGCGGTTGGTGGGCCGACTGGACCGCCCCCATGACCCTCCCTACCGGCGCCTGGTGCTGCTGGTGCAGCAGGAAGTGGGAGAACGCATCCGCGCCGTCCCGGGTGCCAGCAGTTATTCAGCCCTCAGCGTCCGGATGCAGCTGCTGGCCCGCTGCAGGTCGGTCTGTGCGGTGCCACCCCGTTGTTTCAATCCACCCCCGAAGGTGCACTCCGAGGTGATCCTGCTGGAGCCCCTGCTGCCCGAGCAGCGGCTGGATCCCCCCCTGGCCCGGGAAGTGGAGAGCCTGCTGCGGCGCTGCTTCGCGGCTCGCCGCAAGATGCTGCGCAACACCCTCACCGGGCTGCTGCCCGCCGATGCCCTGCAGGACCTGGCCACAGAGGCGGGGATCGAACTCAGTCAGCGGCCCCAGGAGCTGGCTCCCCGGCAGTGGCAGGCCCTGGCCGCCGGTTTGAATCGTCGACACAGCGAACTTTCCGGCGCCGCCTGAACCGATGGCAGAACTCACCGTGCTGGCTCCGGCCAAGATCAACCTGCATCTGGAAGTGCTCGGCCTGCGGCCCGATGGCTTCCATGAGCTGGCGATGCTGATGCAGACGATCGATCTGGCGGACGAGCTGCACTTCCAGCCCACCTCCGACGGCCTGATCTCCCTGCACTGCGATCGCCCCGGCCTGCCCACCGATGGCACCAACCTGATCGTGCGGGCCGCCGAGCAGCTGCGGGCGAGGGTGGGGCTTCCGGAGCTGGGCGCCCGGATCCAGCTGCAGAAGCGGATTCCGATCGGGGCGGGGTTGGCGGGGGGATCCAGTGATGGCGCCGCGGCCCTGGTGGGGCTCAATGCCCTGTGGGGGCTGGGCATGGAGCGTGCCGCTCTGCTTGCCCTTGCGGCCGAGCTCGGCTCCGATATGCCCTTCTGCCTCGATGGGGGCACCCAGCTCTGCTTCGGACGCGGGGAGCAGCTGGAGCCGGTGCGGCTTGCCCAGGCGCCCGCCCTCGGGGTATTGCTGATCAAGCATCCCGAAGCCAGCGTCTCCACCCCCTGGGCCTATGGGCGCTGCCGCGAGTTGCGCGAGGATTTCTACCTCGAAAGCGAGCTCGACTTCGAGCAGCGCCGCCAGGCCCTGCGCCAGGGCCCCCTGCTGGCCGCCCTGGCAGGGGAGAGGCCCCTGCCAGCGCTGCGCAACGACCTGCAGACCGTGGTGGCTCCGGAGCAGGAGAGCGTGCGTGGAGGTCTGGCGCTGCTGCAACGGATCGAGCAGGCCCTGGCCGTGGTCATGAGTGGCTCCGGGCCCAGCCTGTTTGCCCTGTTCGCGGATTTCGAGCAGGCCGCCGCAGCCCATCGGCAATGGGAGCCTTCGCTGCTAGAGGAAGGTTTCGAGTCCTGGTGCTGCCATTGCATCGATTCCGGTGCCAGCCTGGTACCGATCGCAACGGCCCGATGAGCGACCTCAGTCCGCTGCCCAGCACCCCGACCACCCCTGTCCCCTCCCCGGAGGGGCCGCGCAAGGGTCCCCTCAGCTTTCTCTCCGGCGCCCTCACCAGCGGACTGTTGGCCTGGCTCTGCCTGGGCCTCAGCAAGCGTGTGGTGGCCTATTACGTGGACCATCCGCCCCACTACGAGGCCCAGGTGGCCCAGAGCATCGCCACGGCGGTCAAGACCCTGGTGATGGGAATGTGCTTCCTGGCCACCTTCAGCTTCGCCTTCATCGGGCTGGGGCTGTTGATGGTGTTCGTGCGCAGTCTGATCCCTGCGCGGGCCGAATCGGCTTCCTAGCCTGGCTGCAGCTGTCTTCGGCCATGACCCCCCACGACCTCGGCCTCCTGGTGACGCTGCTGCTTCCGGGCATGCTGCTCTCGGTGCTGCTGCTGAGCACCTTCGCCGCCGGGGGTTGAGATAGGTTGGCCGCACCTGTGGCCGATGCCGGATTCGTGGCCGAAACCCTTCTGTTCAACGCCCTGCGTGACGCCATCGATGAAGAGATGGCCCGTGACCCCCATGTCTGTGTGATGGGGGAGGACGTGGGCCACTACGGCGGCTCCTACAAGGTGACCAAGGATCTCTACGAGAAATACGGCGAACTCAGGGTGCTGGACACTCCCATTGCCGAGAACAGCTTCACCGGCATGGCAGTGGGTGCCGCCATGACCGGCCTGCGGCCGATCGTGGAAGGCATGAACATGGGATTCCTGTTGTTGGCCTTCAACCAGATCTCCAACAACATGGGTATGCTCCGCTACACCAGCGGTGGCAACTACACCATTCCTACCGTCGTCCGCGGCCCGGGTGGCGTGGGCCGGCAGCTCGGTGCCGAACATAGTCAGAGGTTGGAGGCCTACTTCCACGCCGTTCCAGGCATCAAGATCGTTGCCGTGAGCACCCCCACCAATGCGAAGGGCCTGATGAAAGCGGCCATCCGCGACAACAATCCCGTTCTCTTCTTCGAGCACGTTCTCCTTTACAACCTCTCCGAGGAGATTCCCCGGGGTGATTACATCTGCGCCCTTGATCAGGCGGAGGTGGTGCGGGAAGGCAAGGATGTCACGATCCTTACCTATTCCCGCATGCGTCATCACTGTCTCAAGGCTGTGCAGCAGCTGGAGAAGGAGGGAGTGGATGTGGAGCTGATCGACCTGATCAGCCTCAAGCCCTTCGACATGGAGACCATCACCCGCTCGATCCGCAAGACCCACAAGGTTTTGGTGGTGGAGGAGTGCATGAAGACCGGTGGCATCGGGGCCGAGCTGATCGCCCTGATCACCGAGGAGTGTTTCGACGAGCTCGATGCTCGCCCGGTGCGTCTCTCCTCCCAGGACATTCCCACTCCTTACAACGGCACCCTGGAGAACCTCACGATCATTCAGCCTCACCAGATCGTGACGGCTGCCCAGCAACTCAAGGCCGGTCTGATCTGAGATGGCACGTCAACAAGGGTGGTTCGCCCTGATCCTGGCCCTCGCGATCGCCGCCGCCGCCCTGCTGGCCACCTTCGGCCTGCAGCTCGGTCTCGACCTGCGCGGTGGCAGCCAGCTCACCCTCCAAGTGATGCCCGCTGGTGAGATCCGCAAAGTGGAGAAGGAGCAGCTCGAGGCGGTGAAGGAGGTGCTGGAGCGCCGGATCAACGGCCTCGGCGTGGCTGAGTCCACCCTGCAGACCGTGGGCGACGACCAGCTGGTGCTCCAGCTGCCTGGGGAGCAGGACCCCACCCGCGCCGCCAAGGTGCTCGGCACCACCGCCCTGCTCGAGTTCCGCGCCCAGAAGCCTGGCAGTGAGAAGGAGATGGAGGGTCTTCTCCAGCTCAAACGCCAATTGGAAAGCGTGCTCGCCTCCCGGAGCCCCGCCACCGCTGCCCAGACTTCCGGCAGCGCCATCAACAAACCGCCCACTCCGAAACCCGAATTCCCCGAGGCGGAGCGCACCAAGGCCTTCCAGAGCCTTGGGCTGCAGCTGCCGACCGGCAGCAGTGAAACCGAACAGATGGAAGCGCTGCAGACCGAGGTCAACCGCAGGGTGGTGGCGCTCTATGGCCCCACCCAGCTCACCGGCAAGGAGCTCACCAGTGCCGGCCGCCAGCAACGCCAGACCGGCAACAGCTGGGATGTGACCCTCGGCTTCAGCCGTGAGGGAGGCGACAAGTTCGCCTCCCTCACCCAGGGCCTGGCCGGCACGGGCCGGGTGCTGGGGATCGTCCTCGACGGCCGCTCGATCAGCGAAGCCACTGTGGGCCCGGAATTCAAGTCCGCTGGCATCACGGGCGGATCCGCCAGCATCAGCGGCAATTTCAGTCCCGAGGAAGCCCGTGATCTGGAGGTGCAGCTGCGGGGGGGATCCCTGCCGCTTCCGGTGAAGATCGTGGAGCAGCGGACCGTCGGCCCCTCGCTGGGCGCCGAGAACATTCAGCGCAGCCTTGTGGCCGCCCTTTCCGGCCTGGCCCTGGTGGCCTTGTTCATGGTGCTGGTGTACCGCCTGCCGGGCATCGTTGCTGTCCTGGCCCTGGCGCTGTATTCCCTGTTCAACCTGGCGATCTATGCCCTGATTCCCGTCACCCTCTCGCTGCCGGGGATCGCTGGTTTCATCCTTTCGATCGGCATGGCGGTGGATGCCAACGTGCTGATCTTCGAGCGGATCAAGGAGGAACTCCGCGGCGGCAACACCCTGATTCGCTCGATCGATACGGGCTTTTCCCAGGCCTTCTCCTCGATCTTTGACGGTCACGTCACCGGCCTGATCAGCTGCGCGGCCTTGTTCCTGCTCGGAACCGGCCTGGTCAAGGGCTTTGCTGTGACCCTGGGGATCGGCCTGCTGTTGAGCCTGTTCACCGCCCTCACCTGCACACGCACGCTGCTGCGTCTGCTGATGAGCTATCCGGCCCTGCGCCGCACCCAGTACTTCCTTCCCGCCCGCCAGTTGCCTGCTTCGGCTTCCTGATCCCCCGTGACCCCAGCCCCTTCCCCCCGGTTCCGCATCAATCGTCACCGGCGCATCGCCTGGATCGGTTCCGCCCTGGCCTGTGCGTTGAGCCTGCTTGGTCTGCTCCTCTGCTGGCTCAACCCTTCGATCCATTCGCCGCTCAAGCCCGGGCTTGATTTCACCGGTGGTACCCAGATTCAGCTGCAGCGGGACTGCGCTGCTGCCTGCGGCCCGCTCACAGCGCCAGATCTCCAGAAGCAGATCGGTTCGCTGACCCTTCCCACCGAGGCCGGCGAGCGGGCCCCCAATCTCGGCAGCGCTTCGGTGCAGGTGCTCGACCAGGGCAAATCCCTGCTTCTGCGTCTCCCCACCCTCAGCGCCGATCAGAGTGCCCGCCTGATCGAGCAGCTCGGCTCCAGTGTGGGGCCCTTCAAGCCCGCAGCCACGGCCGTCGACACGATCGGTCCCACCCTCGGCAATCAGCTGCTGCGGGGCAGCATCATCTCTCTGCTGGTGAGTTTTGCCGCCATCGCTGCCTACATCAGCTTCAGCTACAGCGGTGTTTTCGCCTTCCTGGCCCTGCTTTGCCTGGCCCACGATGTGCTGATCACCTCTGGCGTGTTCGCCTGGCTGGGTCTGCTGCGGGGGATTGAGGTGGATTCGTTGTTTGCCGTCGCCCTGATCACCGTGGCCGGCTACTCGGTGACCGACACGGTTGTGGTGTACGACCGCATCCGCGAACAGAAAAAGGCTCTCGCAGACCTGCCCCTCTCCGACCAGGTGGACGTAGCCGTGGATGCCACGCTCACCCGCTCCCTTTACACCTCTCTCACCACCTTGTTGCCGCTGCTGGGGCTGATTTTCTTTGGGGGCAGCAGCCTGTTCTGGTTTGCTGTGGCTCTGGCGATCGGTATTGCGGTCGGAAGCTGGTCGAGCATCGGAGTGGCTCCCACCCTGTTGCCCGTTCTCTCCCGTCGTCGATGAACCGAAGCGTTCCCCTGCTGCCGCTGCTGTTGCTGCTGCTTGCCCTCTCCGACCTGAGAGTGGAGCTCCAGTTGCTGGCCGATCATTTCACGTTCACCACCCTGTTCACGGCAATTCGCTCCCATTTTCTGGCGATCACCGTTCTGCTGGCGATGCCCTCGCTATGGCGGCATTACCGCAGCAGGGGCTGAAGGACCTCTGAAGGCACCCCTGCTGGGCCTCAAGGATCAGGGCTTCTGCCAGGTATCCATCACATCCTTGACCAGGACCTCCTCCCCCAGCACCTGCAACACCACAACAAGGGGAAGGGCCAGCAGTAGCCCGGGCAGGCCAAGCAGGGCGCCGAGGCACAACTGGGAGATCAGCGCCACGGTGGGCAGCAGATTGACGGTGCGGCTGAGCAGCAGCGGGGTGATCAGGAACGCTTCAACGTTCTGAACGATCAGGCGCATCACCAGTACCTGCGCCATCTTGGCTGGTGAAACCAGCAGGGCCACAGCCACTGGCAACACAGTGGCCGCCGTCGGGCCAATGGTGGGCACGAAGGTCAGCAGGCCGCACACCAGGGCACTTAGCAGTGCCAGGGGCACCTTCAGCAGGCTCAGTCCAGCCCAGGTGGTGAGAAACACCACCACGGCCGAGAGGGTCATGCCAGCCAGCCAGCCACCGAGGGCTTCCCGGCACTCCTGCAGAAGGGTCTGCATCCGTGGTCGGTAGAAGCTTGGCGTGGCGGCCAGCACAAGCCCCTGGTGACTGCGGGGATCGAGGGCGAACAGCACCGCCAGCAGTGCCATCAACAGAACCTGCACGGTGCTGTTGGCGGCGCCGCCCGCCATACCCAGCAGCTGGCCGCCCAGGGGTTGGAGCCTTTCCAGCGAAAACCCCTCCATCAACTGCTTCTCCCAGTTGGAGAGACCCGGCAGGCTGGAGATCAGCTGGGCCAGCCTCTGGGTAAGACGGGGCACCAGCTGGGTGAACTGCTGGATCTGTTCCATCAGTTCCGGCAGCAGCAGGCCGCCCAGCCAGGTGCCGGCAACCAGCAGCACCGCCAGCACAAGCATCAGGGCGGTGGGTCGATTCAGCCGCAGACGGCGCCGCAGGAAGGTGATCGGCACATCAAGGGCTACCGCGAGCACCACGGCCCCGAAAAGCACCAGGAGCACCCAGCGAAGCTCCCAGGCCAGCAAGCCCAGCACCACGAGAGCAAGGGCGCCAAGCAGGGGTCGGGCTTGCATGGAAGAGGGTTCAGAAGGGCACCCGCTGGCGTTTCCAGGGGTCGAGGATGTCGCGGATCACCACTTCCCGCAGAATCACCTGGAGGCAGACGGCCAGCGGTAAGGCCAGCAGCAGACCCAGGGGACCGAAAAGAACAGTGAACAGCAATTGTGCTGTGAGGGTAAGGCCTGGGAGCAATTTCAGCTGGTGATGCATCACCGATGGAGTGATCACATAGCTCTCAAGATTTTGCACAACCACGTACATGGCCAGCACCGCTAATGCCTTCCAGGGTGTATCCAGCAGCGCCACAGACATCGGGAAGATCGTGCTCAGCGTGGGGCCCACATTCGGGATCACATTCAGCAGCCCCGCCAGCACGGCGTTGGCCGCCACCAGCTTCACGCCCAGCAGCGACAGCCCCACGGCCGCCAGTAACGCCACGCACACGGAGCTGATCAGCACGCCCACCATCCAGGCGCTCAGGGCCTCGCCGCACTGGAGCAGCACCTGCCGGGCCCTGCGGCGATAGAACGAAGGCACCAGCAGCAGCAGTACTTCCCGGTAGGCATTTGGTTGGGCGGCCACCATCAGGGCCACCGCCAGCACGAACAGGGTCTGCAGCAGGCCGCTTCCCAGGTTGCCGGCCAGCCCCAGCAGCTTCACGGCTCCACCACCAAGACCGGACGCCAGTGCACCTGGATTTTCAGGGGTCGAAAACATCCCTCTCAACCAGTCGAGACCCCCATCCCGCTGGCCGTAGAGCATGCGGGATCCGGCTTCGATGGCCTGCTGGAGAAGGTTCAGAAGCGTCTCGGCGGCGTGCGGCAGTTTCAGCAGCAGTTCATGGAACTGGGCCAGGAAGGGGGGGATGATCGCGGTGGCGGCCACGGCGCCCACCAGAAGCAGCCCGAGCAGGCTCAGGGCCATGGCCAGCCCCCTGCTGCAGCCAAGTTGCCGGCGCACGATCCCCACGAGGGTGCAGAGCGCCATCGCCAGCACGACGGCAGCGAAGATCAGCACCACCACTTCCCTCAGGCTCCACAGAACCAGGAGTCCGGCGACCAGACCCAGCAGTCCCAGCCACTGTCCGAACTTCAATCTTCAGCGGTTTCGTCGTTGTCCTGTTCGGCCTTGCCCGAGAAGCCCAGATCGTGGCTGTCGGCATAGCGCTGGGCAAAACGCATGAAGCGCTCGAAATCAGCGGTGCTCTTCCAGGTGTAGGTGGATTCGAGGGCACTGGCCTTGCCGTTCACGAATCGGGCCTTCACCTCGCGCGTCACCAGTTCCCCCTCCTCATCCACCATGAACATCCCGGTGATGTCCCCCATGGTTTCCGGGGCCAGGGCATCGGGTTCCTCGAACACGAACATGGCCTGGCCGGTGCGGCCATCCCGGGAGCGGGTGAGACGGATATCGGGTATTACCGGTTCATCCACACCCCGGAAGAACTGAATGGCGGCAGCCATGGCCATCGTCGAAAGTCCAATCCTAGGCAGCCTCTGGCCCATCCCCTCGATCCTCCTGACATAGTGGGCCTCGCGGACAGCCCACGGGTCGCCTTTTTCCATGCTTTCCGGACCTCCGGTTTCCAGCACCGTCCCTGCCGATCAGTTGCTTGAGAAGTTTCTGGCGGCCCCTTCCCGCCAGCGCCGCACCCTGCTTCGCCAGCTGGATCAGCGCCAGGCGGAATGGCTTCCCCTGATCCCCGATCAGCTCGACAGGCTCGACGCCACCGCTGACGACTGGGCCGGCGGACATCTTGTGCAGGTGCTGCTCGAAGCCGGCGATGCGCAGGTGCGGGAGGCTTTCCTGGGCCGCTACCCCTCGGGTTGGTTAGCGGCTCCCACGGCACGGGCCATCGATTACGGCCCGCTGCAGCGCCATCTGATGCTGCAGGAGTTCGAACAGGCGGACCGCCTCACGAGCGAGCATCTGCGCCAGCTGGCCGGACCTGCCGCGGAGCGACGGGGCTATGTGTATTACAGCGAAGTGCCGGCGATCAGTGGCGTGGATCTGGAAAGTCTGGATCGTCTCTGGCTTTGTTATTCCAAGGGGAGGTTTGGCTTTTCGGTACAGGGAAGGCTGCTGGCTGCCTGCGGCGGCATCTGGGAGCAGCTCTGGCTCAAGCTCGGCTGGAAACGCGATGGCGTCTGGACCCGTTATCCGTCGGCCTTCACCTGGTCGATGGAGGCACCGGAAGGCCACATGCCCCTGGTGAATCAGCTGCGTGGGGTGCGTCTGATGGACGCCCTGCTTCAGCATCCCAGCCTCAGGGCGAGGATTGTCCGTGATGACACACCGAAGCCGGGCTAGATTCGCAAGCTGAGACCGGGTTGTCCGGTGCGCTGGGACCCTGTTACTCCTCCCATGCCAAGCCGGTCCAACACCACGGCGCTCCCTTCAGCCCTGGGAATCTCCTTGAGGGAGACGTTCAGATCGGCGGCTGGGTCGAGGCTTCGCTGGGCTGACTTCATCACCCCCTCCACCCTCCAGCTTTCACCTCTGGTGGAGCTGTTGCTGGAGCCGCTGGCTTCTCCCAACCTGGATCTGCAGCTCGGCCTCCAGGAGGCCCTGGTCAATGCCGTGATCCATGGCAACGGTTGTGATCCCGCCAAGTGCCTGCGGATTCGTCGCATTCTCTCGCCCCGCTGGGCGGTGTGGCAGGTGCAGGATGAGGGGCCTGGGGTACCTCCCCAGGCCCGGCTCCACCTTCTTCCCGACCAGATGGATGCCGAGTCCGGTAGGGGGCTGTTTTTGATCCACCACTGCTTCGACGATGTGCGCTGGAGCGCACGGGGCAATCGTCTGCAGGTAGCGGTGCGGCGCAGCCGTTTCAGCTCCCGTGACTCGGGCAGCCTGGGTCCCTGAGTTCAGCCTTCAGCCAGGCCAGGGCGTGCTCGGTGAGGGCGATGGCCTGCTGCCGCGATCCTGTCGGCTGCGGGGAGGTGGGATCATCGCCCGCCAGCAGCTGCACAAGCGCAGCGGCCAGCTGTTCGGCGCCGCGGCGGGGCCGCTGGGTCTTGAGGGCGTGCCAGTCGCGGTCTCCGATCGTCAGCTGCTGGTGCAGCTGCTGGGCCAGCGGCAGGGCTGCCTGGGGCCAGGAGGAGGGGGGCACTGGACGAAAGGACGGGGTGAGCTCCATCCTGACGCCATCGCGTGGAGCTGCGCCATGGCCAACCATTCCCGCTCCGGTGCCTGGCGCAGCCCTCGAGCAAGGCCGCAGCGACCGGCTCTGCTGCACCAGCTCACCGCCCTGGTGAACCTGGCCAGCCAACCGAGACTGCCGAAGGGAGACGACCGGCCGGAGGGTGCTGCCCAGCGGCGCAAACGCCAGAGGCAATCCCTGGCGCAGCGACTTCTGGATCCCCTGCCACCTGCCCTGCGCCCCGCCGATCGGGAGGCAGAGCTTTTCTGGACAGCCCTCCGTTGGGGAGGGCTGGGCCTGATCCTGGCCTGGTGGCTGGGGCGCTGAGGACTCCGCTCAGGCGTCGTAATACATGCTGAACTCGTGGGGGTGGGGCCGCTGGCGCAGTTGCTGCACCTCCTCGTACTTCATCGAAATCCAGTTGTTGATGAAGTCTTCGGTGAACACCCCTCCGGCCAGCAGGTAGTCCTTGTCTGCCTTGAGGGCCTCGAGAGCGCCGTTCAGGGAGGCGGGAACCGTGGAGATTCGGGACAGCTCCTCGGCCGAGAGTTCGAACAGGTCCACGTCGGTGCCGTCGCCCGGATCGATCTGGTTGCGGATGCCATCAAGGCCTGCCATCAGCATCGCCGAGAAGGCGATGTAGGGGTTGGCGAGGGCATCGCCCGAGCGGAATTCCAGACGCTTCGCTTTCGGGCTCGGGCCGGTGAGCGGGATGCGCACGGCGGCCGAACGGTTGCCCTGGGAATAGACCAGGTTGACCGGCGCCTCAAACCCCGGCACCAGGCGCTTGTAGCTGTTGGTGGTGGGGTTGGTGAAGGCGAGGAAGCTGGGGGCGTGCTTCAGCAGGCCGCCGATGTACCAGCGTGCCGTCTGGGAGAGGTTGGCATAGGTGCCTTCCCCGAAGAACAGGGGCTGGCCGTCCTTCCAGAGGCTTTGGTGCACGTGCATGCCACTGCCATTGTCCGCAAACACGGGTTTGGGCATGAATGTGGCGGTTTTGCCGTATTTCCTGGCGATGTTGCGCACCACGTACTTGTAGATCATCACGTTGTCGGCCGCGTTGATCAGTTCGGCGAAACGGATGCCGAGTTCGTGCTGGGCAGTGGCCACCTCATGGTGCTGCTTCTCGATCGGCACCCCCAGGGAACCCATCGTCAACAGCATCTCGCTGCGCATGTCCTGGAGGGTGTCATTGGGCGCCACCGGGAAGTAACCCTCCTTGAGCAGCACCTTGTATCCGAGGTTTCCGCCTTCTTCGATCCGATCGGTGTTCCAGGCAGCCTCCTCCGAATCCACCTGGTAGAAACTGCCGCCGTTGCTGCTCTTGAAGCGAACGTCGTCGAAAATGAAGAATTCGGGCTCCGGTCCGAAAAAGGCCGTGTCCGCCAGTCCGGTGGAGGCCAGATAGTTGAGGGCCTTCTGGGCCAGGGCACGGGGGCAGCGTCCGTAGGGCTGGCCGCTGCGGGGCTCCTGAATCGAGCAGATCAGGCTGAGGGTCTTGTGGCTGTAGAAGGGGTCGATCCAGGCGGTGTTGGGGTCGGGCACCATCGCCATGTCCGATTCGTTGATGGCCTTCCATCCCCGGATCGAGGAGCCGTCGAAAGCCACTCCGTCGGTGAAGGCGGCCTCGTCGATCAGGTCCTCACAGACGGTGAGATGCTGCCACTTGCCATGCAGATCCACGAACTTGAGATCGATCAGCTCGATTCCCTCCTCCTTGATCTGACGGAGCACGTCCTGAGCGGTCTTGACCATGACTGATGGGACTGGTGGTGGGGCTGATGGGAAAGGAGGGCGCGGATCCGCTGCAGATCCGTCGACCTCCGGGAAAGTACGCAGTGATACGTTCCCAGCTTTGTAGCGGTTGGTACCAAAGACGCGGATGGCTCTGTGGTGGCAGCGGCGAGCAGGCGGACCTCCGCCATCGACCCGGCTGGAGGGTTCTGCGTAACCGTTTCTGTCAAATTCCCCAGAGTCGGCCCTGTCACTGGAATCTGGCGGATTTCAAGTGCTACGTTCCGCTCCAGGTGCGTCGATCCGTTCCCTCCATGCGAGATGCCATCTCCGGCCTGATCGGTCGGTACGACCAGCTCGGCCGCTATCTCGATCGTGATGCCATCGATCGCATCGACAACTATTTCTCCCAGGCTTCCGTCCGCCTTGCCGCGGTGGAGCTGATCAATCGGGAAGCCACCGAAATCGTTCGCGAGGCTTCCCAGAGGTTGTGGCGGGAAAACCCCGAGCTGATCCTCCCCGGGGGCAATGCGTACACCACCCGCAGGCTGGCGGCGTGCCTGCGCGACATGGATTACTTCCTCCGCTACGCCAGCTATGCCCTGATCTCCGATGACGTCACCATGCTCGATGAGCGGGTGCTCAACGGCCTCGACGACACCTACAAGAGCCTCGGTGTGCCCACCGGCCCCACCGTGCGCGGCATCGCCCTGCTCGGAGAGGTGGTGAGCGAGATGCTCAGCGCCACCGGTATCTCCGCCGCTTCCGTGGTCAGGGCTCCCTTTGATCACCTCTGCCGCGGACTGGGTGCCACCAATGTCCGTGCCCGTTAACGGTCCGGGCCGTTCGATCATTTCCTAGTCTCATCGCACCTCACCCCCGTCCACCGGTCTTGGCCCCTTCCGTCCTGCCCCCTGTCAGCAGCGCCCACCGACTGGGGCTGGATCCCATCGCCACCCCGGACCGTCTGCTTCTGGGTCCCGGTCCCTCCAATGCCCATCCCACGGTGCTGCAGGCCCTAGCCCGCACCCCCATCGGTCACCTCGACCCGCTCTACATCGAGCTGATGGGAGAGGTGCAGGAGCTGCTGCGTTACGCCTGGCAGACCGACAACCGTCTCACCATCCCGATGAGCGGCACCGGCAGCGCCGCCATGGAGGCCACCCTGGCCAACATGATCGAGCCGGGCGACAGGGTGCTGGTAGCTGTCAAGGGCTACTTCGGTCTTCGTCTGGTGGAGATGGCCGGTCGCTACCGGGCAGAAGTGGCCACGATCGAGCGGCCCTGGGGGGAGGTGTTCAGCCTCGAGGAGATCGAGCAGGCTCTGATCACCCACAAGCCCTCGATACTGGCGATGGTGCACGCCGAAACCTCCACCGGCGTCTGCCAGCCGATGGATGGAATCGGCGATCTCTGCCGCCGGCATAACTGCCTGTTGCTGCTGGACACCGTCACTTCCCTGGGGGGCGTGCCCCTGTTCCTCGATGAGTGGAAGGTGGACCTGGCCTACAGCTGCAGTCAAAAGGGTCTCAGCTGCCCCCCCGGTCTCGGCCCGTTCACCATGGGCCCCTGGGCGGAGGCCCGGTTGGCGGCCCGCACCAGCAAGGTTGCCAACTGGTACCTTGATGTTTCCTTGCTCAATCAGTACTGGGGCAGCGACCGGGTGTACCACCACACCGCCCCTGTGAACATGAACTTCGGTATGCGGGAGGCATTGCGCCTTCTCGCCGATGAGGGTCTGGAGAATGCCTGGGCACGGCACCGTTCGAATGCGGAGCGGTTGTGGAACGGCCTGGAGTCTCTGGGTCTCCGGATGCATGTTCCTGAACCCCTGCGCCTGGCCACCCTCACCACGGTGCGTATTCCCGAAGGTGTGGATGGCAAGGCCTTCAGCCGTCACCTCCTCGATACCCAGGGCATCGAAGTGGGCGGCGGTCTGGGAGCCCTGGCCGGCCAGGTATGGCGCATCGGTCTGATGGGGTACAACTCCTCTGCCGCCAACGTGGATCGCCTGCTCAACCTGTTCGAGACCGAGCTGCCAGCCTTCCGGGCCGCCACCCCGGTCGCCGCCGTCGTCTGATCGAAGGCTTCAGGAGCGGCGACGACGCTGGCGGAACCACTCCTCCAGCTGCCCAGCTGCCGCCCCTGCTTCCACTCCGCCGATCACCTGCATGTGGTGGTGGGCACTGCTGTGCTCCGCCAGGTTGAGGCAGCCCCCGAGCGCGCCGCGCTTGGGATCGCCAGCGCCGAAGATCACCCTCCCCACCCGTGCCTGGACCAGGGCGCCGGCACACATCGGACAGGGCTCCAGGGTCACCAGCAGGCTGCAGTCATTGAACCGCCAGTCCTGACGCAGGGCAGCGGCCTGGCGCAACGCCACGATCTCGGCATGGCCGAGGGGATCCTGATCGAGATGGCGACGGTTGCTGCCCCAGCCCAGGCATTGTCCGCAGCCATCGAGGATCACGGCAGCCACAGGAATTTCCCCCTCCTGCCCCACCTGGGCTGCGCGGCGGAGCAGGCGCTGCATCCAGAGTTCCGCATCGAACGGTAGGGGCCCTTCCCCGGCTGGAGAGCGGAGGTTCGGGTCGGCCACCTGGAGCGGGCAGAATGCCTGAGTCTCGTCCTTCGCCGTTGGCCATCGCGCCCTCTGCCCAGCGTCCCGTGCCGCCTGGCGATGCCACCCCACCCAGCGCCCCGAAGCCTGGGGAGAGCTCATTAGGCCCTGGTGCCCCCTCCGACCAGTTCGGCAGCGAGTTGCCCCACTTCGCCGATCCCAGTGCGCCGGATCCGGCGTTGGAAGCATTTCTCCACCAGGCCGCCACCCAGCTGTGCCGGTGGTTCGGCTCTGCAGCTGCCGCCAGCCCGTTGCCCGCCCTCAGCGTGATCCCGGACGTGGCACCGGAAGCCGCCGGTATCGGTGCCGAGCGCCTGCTGGCTGATCTGCAGCTGGTCATGGAAGGCGCCTACAACCCCAACCACCCCGGCGCCCTTGCCCACCTGGATCCGCCCCCGCTGGTGGCTTCCGTGGTGGGTGATCTGATCTGTGCCGGCCTCAATAACAACCTCTTGGCCGAGGAGCTTTCCCCCAGCCTCACCCGGCTGGAGCGCAGTCTGGGCGGCTGGCTCGCCACCAGCCTCGGGATGCCGCCGGGAGCTGGTGGTGTGGCGGCCAGTGGCGGCAGCCTCAGCAATCTGATGGCCCTGGTGACGGCGCGCCATCGTGCCGGCCTCGCCTGCCGCAGCGATGCCGTGGTGCTCTGCAGCGACGACGCCCATGTTTCGCTGACCAAGGCCATGGCCGTGATGGGACTGCCGCCCGAGGCCTTGCTGAGGATCCCCCCGGATTCCCAGGGACTGCTGCGCTGCGACCTCCTTGAGGATCAGCTGGCTCGGTTGCGGCGGCAGGGAGTGCCGGTGATCGCTGTGGTGGCCACGGCCGGCACCACGGTGAGGGGGGCCATCGATCCCCTGCCGGAGATCGCAGCCCTCTGCTGCCGCCATGGCCACTGGCTGCATGTGGATGGGGCGATCGGCGCGGTGTTCGCCCTCAGTGCCTCCTCTCGCTCGCTGTTGCAGGGCCTGGAGCTGGCCGATTCGATCACCGTCAATCCCCAGAAGCTGCTGGGGATCACCAAGACCTCCTCCCTGCTGCTGCTGGCCTCTCCCCAGGCCCTGTTCGAGGCCTTTTCCACCGGGCTGCCCTATATGGAACCGAGCTGGGGTGGCGCCCATGGTGGTGAGGCGGGTCTCCAGGGCAGTCGGCCTGCTGAAATCCTCAAGCTCTGGCTGGGCCTGCGCCAGCTTGGCAGGGAGGGGATCAGCGGCTTGCTCGATGCGGCGATCGAGCGGCGCCGCCTGCTCCAGAGCCTTCTGGCGGACGACCCCCGGCTGCTGTTGCTGGAGGGTCCCCTGCACCTGTTGGCCTTTCGCCCCGCCCAGGCGGACCCCGCCGCCAGCGAGACCTGGAGTAGCCAGACACGCGAGGCGCTGCTAGCCGACCAGCTGATGCTCTCCCGCCCCTTCTACGGTGGCCATCACCACCTCAAGGCGGTGCTGGGCAATCCCCATACCCGGGAGGCTGACCTGGACCGATTGGTCAGGATCGTGCGCCACAGTCTTTGAATTTCC